>Ga0335069_10000632_pt1 | contig 57798 bp, 45 predicted proteins | sample Lox_Sample_11_FD_206714 | JGI IMG/M metagenome (GOLD analysis project Ga0335069, IMG submission 206714) | Soil microbial communities from Loxahatchee National Wildlife Refuge, Florida, United States - Lox_Sample_1.1 | ecosystem: Environmental > Terrestrial > Soil > Wetlands | place: USA... | reverse complement strand
TCAGGCTTTTCTGTACAAGACAGGTGTTGTACCTCCGGCAGCGCCGCCGATTGCTGTCGTACCTGATGCTCCTGCAGCCGCTGAGAAGAAGGGCACGCCATGAACTTACCGCGAATTCCGTTGCACATCCAAGATCCGCGACTAGTAAAGGCGACAGGACAACAGGTCAATCCGTCGTATGAGTCGTTCGCTCCGCACCAACGGTTCGGCGCTCAATACAAGGAGATGGAGAACCGACCTAGCACACACGCTATGTCAGTCATCCGCCGTAATCCTGATGGTACACTCGATTATGAGTGGGCAAAGAACATGGTGATTGACGCTGTTCACCGTAGTGCTTCACCTGTGGGAATGCTGCCGACACAGCTCGCACTGCTTACAGTGATCTTCCCACAACGGTTCCGTACAATGGAGCCGCAACAAGCAGAGATCCTCACGCAGTTCTCAGACTCTGAGAAGAGCAAAGTACGCGAGTTGGTATCCGCTCAGTTGAAGGAAGAGGAGAACTACAACGCAGGTCGTGGTGGTGGGTCCGTGGATGGACGTCATGTTACTCGGAACCCAGTGGGGTGAGTTGTGTCTTTGTTGTCAAGGACTGTTGTTCGTGTTGTAGAAGTACTGACGAAGCATGGACCAAGAACGCAACTGCTTCTGTCAAACGACACTGTATTAGAGCTGACTGATCAAGAGATCGCGCTCTACTTTCCGCATGCAGCGATTCCGGCGAAGGTGAAGGACATTACATGACAAACCACGGCGCTAAGCGGCCTCTCAACTGGGTTGATCCGACGTTTGCGGAACCCATCACAAAGTCGAGTTCTCATGCTGAGAGGACGGAAGTGCACCACAGAATGGGTACGCCAATCACTACTCGTGGTGCGTTTCACGGTTATCCATCTGCTTACCGTCCGAATGCCTTTGTACCAGAGCTGAGTCCGGAACTTGTGCTCAAAGCACTCGGCACACCAGACGTACCTCTACAGCAAGGTGCACCGCAGATCCCTGGTGGTGGAATGACAGGTGCTTCGCAGCCGCGTGCAATGCCCAATAGTCAGAGTAATCCGATTGGTATGGCACCATCTGGAATCCCTATCTATGGTGATCCGTTCCACCCTGCGCACAAAGACTTCGGCAAAGATGACCATGAAGCCGCTGCTGCTCATCACGAGCGTCTAGCTGCAGGTGCGTCTAGTCCACAAGAGACATCACAACATCTGCAAGCAGCTGCTGCACACAAGCAGATGGGCAACGACAGTCAGTCTCCAATGGAGCGGTTCGCTGCCAAGTTTGGTCAAGCTCCTGGTGGTCCGCCACAAGGTCCGATGAACAGTACGCCGCAAGGTGGACGTACGCTTATGCCAGGACAGCCGCAACCCAATCTACAAGGTCCGGGTGCGGGAATGCCTATGGCACAAGCACCAAAACCACCTGGAATGGGAATGCCACAGACACCAGGACAGGGAATGGGAACGCCGGGCGCTCCTCCGCCCGCAGGTTCAGCAGGAATGGGTGCGCCTTCTCCTACACCACAAGCGGGTGGAGGCATGCCGACGCTTGCCAAACCAGCACCGCCGCCTATGATGGGTGGCATGCTACCTGGTCAAGGCGCGATGGGTACGGGTCAACCTCCTCCTGGGCAAGTGCGTCCACCTCAAATGCCTGGCCCTGGAGGCATGCCGCCGTCGCCTACAGGTTCCGGTAGTCCGTTTGGACAAGTACCGCCACAGCAGCCACCACAGATACAGCCACCAATGCGTCCGCCACAGCAACCACCGCCCAGCATGGGGATGGGTGGCGGTCAAGGAATGGGTGTGTCCCCTCCCGGTATGGGGGCACCGCCGCAACCGCGTCCACAACCACCAATGATGCAGCCAGGTATGGGCATGGGTGGCGGACAACAACAGAGTCCTGCTACAGGTCTGCCGGGTATGACGCTGCCTAAACCACCGCCCCCTGCAGCACAGCCACCTGTTGCAAGCCAAGGTCAACCGCCTATGGGAACGCCACAAGGTCAACCGCCCATGGGAACGCAGCAAGGTGGCGGTCCTGGTGGTCCTCCTGGTGTACCTGGTGGTTCACCGCCAGGTGGAGCGCCACGCGATCCATTAGCGAGCCTGCAGGCATTGCTGTCACCGGATCAGGGAAAGCCTATCATGGGTAATCCGATGCCGCTGAGGCAAGGGCCTGTTCCTGGTATGACGCAAGTGCAGCCCGCTGCTGGTTCAAACACAATGCAAGCACCGCAAGGTATGCCACGACCACAAGCTGCTGGTCCGTTGTCGCCTCCAACGAATGCAGGCAGTCAGAGTACGTATGTGGAACCGACTGCTTACAAGGCGTTGGAGTCGTTCCTTAAGCTAGTGTAGCTGTGCCTGAAGATACGCAACAGCAACTCCCCAACGAGGGAGACGAATCCGCCAAAGAGCCAGGTGCGTGGTATCACCCGGATCCGTTTTGGTTTGACCCTGAAGACGACGACGATTCCGACGATGACGAGTAACACTCATGAGCGCTGTTGAAGATGACGAGGTTACGTCACCAGGGGTGAATCGTTTATCACATCCTAAGAATAGGGGTGTGTTTGCAGTAGTGTGTGATCTGATTGCAGACAGCATTGAACACCAGCGTGCACTGAAAGAACTTGCAAAAGCTATTCAAGCAGCGGATCAGCCTGTTGGTCCATTGATCATTCAGCGCATTGCTGAAGAAGTTCGCAAAGACGCTGACAGTCGATTGCAGCACAGTCTTAAGCTAAAGTCTCTTACAGATGAGGGGTAAGTGTGGGTGCTTGTTGTGACTCATGCGCGACAGGCAAGCCGTGTAACAGCGGAGCTTGTTCCGTAAAGAAGTCCACTACCGCGCACGATCACGACCACTCCAGTGACGTGCTTGAGATGGCATGTCACTTTGACGTGTTTGATGTAGACACCACCCGTTCAGTCAGTTGGAAGAAGTCCAGCGGACGCAAGGTCGTTCGTCGTGTGAACTTCCAGGGACTGGACATCTCGATTGAGAACGACAAGGGACAATACCGTGATTGGTATGACCCACACTCTAGAGAGAGTGGCAAGACGAAGATGTCGTATCCATATGGGTACATTCGGCGTACAGAAGGTGCTGACGGTGACCAAGTGGATGTGTTCCTTGGTCCAAACGAGAAGTCAGACAAGGTTTTCATTGTACACCAAGTGCGTAAGCCTGACTTCAAGACGTATGATGAAGATAAGGTCATGCTCGGTTTTGAGAGTCCACGCGAAGCTAAAGCAGCCTATCTTATGCACTACGACAATCCGCGTTTCTTCGACAGTATGACTGAGACTACTGTCGAAGCGTTCAAGCGGATGTTCGTCACTTCCAAAGCAATACTTCCCAACGATATAGGTCCAACGGTTCCAGGAACCGAGGCTCCTGGAATGCCTATGCAGCCAGTGATGCCCGGCATGATACCTGGCATGATGCCCATGATGGGAATGGGTCCACCTCCCATCGACGTAGAGACGCTTGAAGGTGTACAACAACTGCTAGGACGTATTGGTTCTGCGCCCGACCCACAGTTGATGGAGATCGCGAGTAAGATATGGGGCAACGCATACACATTTCAGGGGCAACCGCCAGAGCAGGCACGGCAGGAGATCATAGGATTCTTGCTCGATCAACAGGATCTCTTGGGAGTCGCGCCAGAGCAGCCCAACTTGCAGCCATCGCCAAGCTTGCCGGTCAAGGCGCCATCTGGGTCCACGGACTACTCTCTCGTATCAAGGACCACACCGATCACAAGCGGAGGCCAGCCACAAGGGGGGAACTCCTCCGTCGCGGGTTTACCGGACCAGTCATTGATGAACTGGTTCGAGCAGGCCTTCTGACCGAAACGTCAGAAGGTGGGTTGAGACGGTACGAAATTTCCAATGAAGACGTAGTACTCTCTGACTGAGATGAATGACAGCGGCGCGCCACAAGGTTCCACCGAACGCCCGGGGCACAAATATGTCCGGCGTTGGTGGGATAATGGCAAATGGCAGTATGATTATACTGGCGAGAAGGCAGAAGCACACGGTGCTGGTGCTGTGCCTGAGATATATGAGAAGCCGTACAAGGTAGAGATCACAAACCCTCGTACAGGCGAGACGACAGAGCGCGCAGCATTCCAGGTCGTTCCAAAATCTCACACTGTAGAGGTAGCGGGCGCTACAGAAGGTGTTGAGCCAGAGAAGGCATACAGACAGGCGTGCATCACAGCGCTAAGTCAGCCTGGTACTGCTATTCCAGTACGTCACTCCCGCATGGGTGCCGATTGTACCCTGGTGTCTGAAGGTGACGGTAAGCTTACGCTACGGCGTAACGACAACGCATCTGAGTCACTGTTTAGCAAGAACGGAGAAGGTGCGAGCAAGAAGAGTTTTTCCAGCTATGCTGCGTATGAGCACTGGTTTCTACAGACGTCCAACACACAGACGATCAATGATCCCGAAGGACGTCCGTGGTTCAACATCATTCCTGTAATTGGTAAAGTCAACACCAAAGACAACAAGATTGATTGGTCAACAGATCCTGAGCGTCAATACAAGGTAGTTTATCACCCGTCGTTTCCGGAGGAACTACAAAAGAAGGACGGCGGCGTGTCCCGCGCAGTGTCGCTAGCGCACGCAAAGAAGCTGCTAGACGATGAGTACGGCGCGATTGAAGAAACCTTAGGACGTACGCCAACACGTGGAAAGCTTGCCGTAGTTCCTTCGGAAGGTTCGGATACGCCGAAACCAAAACCAGAGCCTGAAAAGACGGAGACGAAACCTCCGCTTGACTTCAACAAGCTCCCACCTATGGACGATGTGCTTAGTCACTCGTCCATGAAGTGGAAGTACAACTACGCTACACGTGATCGTGAGCTGGATGTAACACCACAACAGAAGACAGCACTAGTTCAGCACGCAGCGAAACAGTATTGGCCGAAGCTGGTTCAAGCAGCCGACCGTATGACCAATACGCCGTTCTTTGAAGGCAACAAGCGCGAGGTGATGAGTGAGTGGATTGGGCAAGACTTGCCTGATTCACGTGGCACTACACCAGACCACGTGTTCCTGATGCCTGACTCTGTTGGCTACAAAGCGATAGAGTCTGCGCTTGACAATTTCGATCCAAACAAGGCTGGTGTAAACTTCACAGGCTACCTTGCAGGTAAGAACGGCAAGATCAACAACTACTTTCTAGACGCACAACGTGCAGCTACAGACAAGCAGAGTCGTATCAGCGGAAGTAGCGATGATGATGAAGGTGTAGATCAGATTTCACGGAGAGGTGCTACGGAAGAAGAGAGAGAACAGAGTGCACACCTCCAAACTCCTGAAGAGCGAGCCGAGTCTCAGCAGCACCTAGATCCGAAGGTCGTGCTTCCTCGTCTCACACAAGTGCTGATGCGCTGGGAACAGACCAAACCCGAGAAAGCTGCCATCATTGCGCAAGCCAAGACAGCTATGCGCGCGATTCGTACAGCTCCGGAACATGACCGTGCTGACATGGTGTCACAGCTTTTGGAGAAGCTATCCGACGCTGGCATGGGCAAGGATCTCGGCTTAGTGAAGTCCTGGGAGACTCACTGGATTATTACGCTAGCGGAGCAACAAAGTGTGCTTCGCAAAGCACTGCAGTTTCTCACAAGGGACAAGAACGTTGATCCTACACACGAGTATGATCATCGTGAGGGGGATGACGACAATCCACGGTTCTACTACAAAGACCAGTCAGGAAATCTCCTGCGATATACCAACGCGCCTACAGGAGATCCAGATCGCGCTGACTTCTACGGAGATGCCAAGCTCCACCAGTCAGAACCGTTGTATGATAAGAATCCGGAGTATTTCACGCCAGACGGACGTAAGCTTACACGCTGTCCAGACTGCGATCCGTCACAGGTTGAGTGGAATTCAAAGTACAATCGCTACGACCCAAAGAACTTGTGGGTTGGTCGTTGGCGTGATCCAAACACAGGTGAGTTTAGGTTCACGTACGTACATGCCGACATAAGGCAACTGCCTAAGCTGGCGATCAACCAACAGAACGCTTTGGTTGATTCCAGGCTTCCTGGTCTGCGTACGTATTACAGCGATTTGTTCAACAAGTCCGACAAGCTCAAAGACCAGATGACTGCAGTTGCACTGGCTTTGCTCGATCAGGGCAAGGTGCGTGCAGTTGAGCTGGCGGCTTTGACACCAGACCAGGTAGTGATCGATGGATCGCTCGTGTCTCTTGGCTCACGTAAGGTGTACGTGGACGCTAAGATGCTGACTGCGTTTGTGGTGATGAAGAACACCACACCTTCTAGCATGCCTCTGTTCTCTGTCGCTTCTCAAGGACGGGAGAAGATTGATCCGAATGTACGTCGGATGATGGGACCGCACTACCTGTCTCGTGTGTTGGACATGCAGGGAGTGTCTTTGCTCGGTCTTCAGACCTACCATGCTAGCGGTACGTTTGCGCGTGAGGTAGAACGTCTTCTCAGCTACTATCACGCGTCCTGGGACCAAGCAGTCAATCAAGCGCTTATGACTGTAGCATTGGAGTGGGGACACGATTTTTCCACCGAACCCGATCCGTTGCGTGTTCTGCAACTAGTACAGGAAGTGCTGGTTGACCCTGTCGTTGTGCAGGTACTGCAACAGAACGCGAAAGCACGTGGTGTAATAGGCAGTGCAGGCGCTGCTGAACTTCCTGCACCTACTATCCCAGTCCCATACGTAACAATCGATCTGACTGACAGAACCGCTGATGAAGCAGAGTTTAGTCAGTGGATACACGGTATTTCGCTTCACGATTACGCAGAGATTCCTACGGACGTTGGTATGATGAAAGCCGAGGGTACTCGCCCAAAAGCAGTGTCGTTGTGAAGACTGTGGAGGCTGCGCTAGACTCACGCGGCACTGACATCGTTGATACTACGCCCAGGCTTCAGTCGCTGCGTGATCAGTATGCTGGCAAAATGCCAGGTGGACGATCATTCGAAGAGCACGTTGCGATTGCTAGTGACGAGCTACCAAAGCATAGAGCTAACTATGGACGTTTCATCGCAGACATGCGGAAACTGTCGTTGCCAGGTACGCGTGTAGAAGGCCGTGTCAAGACACTTGAGAGTATTGTGGCGAAGCTTCATGATAAGCCACATTACAAATCAGCTGCAGACCTACAGGATTTGACAGGTGTACGGTTGGTTGTAGACACTACCGAGGAGGTTATGCGTACAGCTGAGCGTGTGAAGGCACGTTACCAAGTACTGTCTGACGACGACTATATCGAAACGCCGCGTGCTGGCTATCGCGCCTATCATCTAGCAATCAAGGATACAGACGGATTGGTGAAGGAAGTACAAATCCTCACCAACAACCAGTTGAAACTGGCTAACTGGAGACACGACGTATACAAGCCACGTACGTTGGCACAGAAAGAACTGCTACGTAGAAACCGTGACACCATCGATTCGTACGTAGTGCAGTTATCTGATTACTACGCAGCATTAGACGACAATGCAGCCGTTGGCAAGAAGCCTGAACTGCCAGCAGTGGTGAGGTTGGCTATCGGAGGCTTGTAATGTCAGTTGAACGTCTATTTAACCTAATGAAAGGTCAGTCAGACCCGATTCTAGATCTGATCTGTAAGCACGGTGGCTCTGAGAGTCTCGTGCCAATGAAGCGTCAGGTTACGCGTAACGGTCAGACGTTTGAAGAAACTTACTACGTTAGTCCAGGCGAAGCTCAAACTGAAGAGAACGCCGCCGCCAGCCCAACAGCCAAACCGTATGACCCTGCGTCCGAGCCTGGTCCGTCTAAGAAGCATTCCAAGCGGATGAAGATTCCGCCGGATATGCCACTAGACAGCGGTGCTTTGTATAGTCACTTAGTCAGTCAGGGTTTCGTTGACAAGCTCGATAACCTTCCGTCCGACACACAGAGTGTGTACAAGCAAGCTAACGGACAATACACGCCAGAACGCGCACAGCTGCACGCTCAGATCGCAGACCACTTCTTAAGTCAAGCCAAACCAGTACCGCCGGACAAGAAACCTGTAGCGATCATGATGATGGGCGGCCCAGGTTCGGGCAAGTCATCCGCTACCAAAGGTTGGGACATAAGCGACTTTGTTCCTGTGGATCCAGACGGAATCAAAGCTCAGTTGCCTGAGTATCAGGAGGCTGTGAAGGGACGTGCGCTCAATGCTGCACGCATGACTCACGAAGAGTCATCCGACATAGCGAAAAACATACGCGAGACAGCATTAGCTCAGCGCAAGAATGTTTTGCTGGACGGCGTGGGTGCGGACTATGACAAGATGGCTAAGCGCGTCGAGGATCTAAAGGCCAAGGGCTACCACGTGCGCTTGGTCGGCGTACATCTTCCCATTCAGGAAGGAAAACGCCGCGTCGCAGAGCGCGCACTCAACACAGGTCGTTGGGTTCCGTTGGACTTTGCCGAGGACGCCTACAGCAAAATTCCAGGCAATTTTGATAGGTTAGCCCAACTAACGCATGACGCTGTAGCATTTGACAACAACGTACCGCCGGGAGAGGAACCACGGAAGCTGTACTCTCGAAAATACGGCGAAGAGCCGACGATCCATGAACCTGAGAGGTACTCGGGGTATCTTTCTGGTGGACAATCCGTGTGATCCGACTTGTATAGTATGGAAGGATAAATACTACCTATGCCGGACAGAGACGACGCACCAGCGCCACAAGTGCCTGCACAAGGTCAGGAAACACCTGACGAGCTACCTCCGTCTACTGACCTAGACGCCACGATTGCGTGGGCGCAGCGTGCGTTCAAGTATGATCCTGATGAGGATCCCGACTATTCACACATCGGTGAGGAAATCCTTACCGATGACCATTTGGATGATTAGTGGCAGTACATCTCACACTCGAGACAAGTGGTGACGCCGGTATATCGGCTGTCTTGACGTGTGCACACTGCTCTGAAGTGATAATCAAAAGCACGTCAGACGGCGGCGGTAAAGTGCGCGGCAGCAAGATCATACTGTTGAAGCATGATGGGGTGTACGCGGTGTGTAAGAGCTGTGACTCTGAAGTGCGCTTGCCATTGGTATGGACGCGCGACCTTGGCCCGCCGCTGTACCTAGCCAAGTAGTTTTCGACTCTCAGCTTGAGATTATTCTTGACGGCTCAGATACAGCCGTCATACCGTCGTTGAACAGCATCGCTCCAGTAAAGGGAGGATGTGGCCTGTGAGCCTACTCCCTTTCGACGATGCGCCTCGACGACACACCTACCGACAAGCTCTTAGGAGATGGAGACACTTTCCATTTCTTCGTGCCTGTCGAGAAGCTTTCAAAGGCAGAGGCGAAGGATGGGAAGCGCTGGGTTCAGGGGATAGCGTCTACCGATGATCGTGACCTTCAAGGTGAGGTTGTACGACAGAACGGTATCGACTACGGCTATTTCCTGAAATACGGCTACATCAACGACGATCACAAAGAGGGACCTGAGCACAAGGTTGGTGAACCTGCTGAGTGCCGTATGACACCGGCTGGTTTGTGGCTCAAGGGTTTTCTCTACAAGGGCAAAGAGCGTAGCGAGTATTGGTGGGAACACATCACTACTCTCGCAGAGAACAACTCTAGCCGTAAGGTAGGTTTCTCCATTCAAGGCAAGGTGCTTCGCCGCGAAGGCAACACCATTGCTAAGTGCTGGCTGCAAGACGTAGCAATCACTGCTTCGCCAGTCAACACAAACACGTGGGCTGAGATTGTAAAGTCTCTCGGCAGTCAGAAATGGTGTCTCCATCCTTGGGATGACGTGTGCAAAGGCGGCTGCTGCACATGTGGTCCTGCACTCAAGAGCATGAGTGTAGAGCTCAAGGATAAGAAGAAAGAGGACGAAGAAAAGGCTCTGTCTGTTGGCGGTATGGGTGGAGTGCTTCGCGTTCAATCGCTTGAAGGCTCTGCCAAAGTGCAGACGATGCCAGGTCATGTCCACAAGTCAGACAAGATCTCATATCAAGAGGCTGTGGGGTATTTGCAAGCACGTAGAGGTTACAGCTTTCCGTTGGCTAAGGCGCTGGCTGATGCCATTTTCACAACAGTAGGAACTCAGTAGGAGGCATACATGTCTATCAATCGAGACGAGTTCCACGCAGCCCTGTCGAGGCTGGAAGGGTTGGCGAAAGGCCAGCTCTACCACACGCCGTCCGACTCGAATCCGGGCTCGTGGGCTGGCACAGGCCAGACTGACCAGAACGAGCATGAGGATGGAATCGACGACAACGGCACTGATTACAACGGCGTGAAGAAGGCGTTGGCAAACAAGGTTTCCAAGTCCAAGGCGCTCACACCTGCCGAGGTGTTGATCGTTAAGGGTGAGGATCCTCGTCGTGCAATCGCTGACAAGATCGCTAAGGGCGGCAAGCTTACGCAAGCTGAGTCCTGGGCGGTGAAGAAGGGTTTTCCCTTCGACAAAGACGATGACGACGATGACAAGGACGACATGGACAAGACCAAGAAGAGTGGTACTGCGAAGGCGTCCACGACTCCTGGTAAGGCTCCTGCGTCTGGTACAGAGGACGATGCTCCTAAGGCTCCGGAGACCAATGCTGGTACTTCAAAGCAAGAGGACATTGAGCCTGATGCTAAGAAGTCGCTTCACGCTGCAACTCAGACACAGCCGAATCTCCGCAAGGGGATCGAGATGTCACCAATTCTGTACGAGATGACTCGTGCGATCGGTGTTGCTCTCGAAGGAGCTGAGGCACGCACTATCCAGGCTGTAAACAAGGCAATCAACAACACAGTGGGTTCGCTGGTTGCTCGCGTGGAAGCGCTGGAGAAGAGCTTTGGTGGATTCGCAAATCACCAAGACACCTTCAATAAGGGGTTTGCTGAAGCAGTCATTGGCATCGGTCAGCAGCTTGCTGGCGGTGTTGAAGTGAACGCGGCTGCGGCTAGCGCACCTGTCGGTGGTCCTAAGTCGCATCTTCGCGCGCTTCCAGGTGGCCAACAGCAGCCTGGACAGCCACAGGTGATGCAGAAGTCATTTGGTCCTGGCGGGCTCGACGTATCTAGCGACCAAATCAACAAAGCACAGATCACAAATACCATGTTCGAGTTGGTTAAGAAGGGCCAAATGAACCAACTCGATTTGGTCAAGTTCGACTCGACTGGGGAGATGTCTCCAGCGGTCCGCGGTCTCGTCGCTCAGGCAATGGGCGGCGCGCAGTAACCCGAAGCCAAGGAAAGAAGGAGAACAACCATGATCGGTTTGTCTAACTACTCTCCGTACGCAGCGGGGAATCTCAACGGCTTCGGTATCGACCAAGGTCAGTCCATTGGAGACTTGGCTAAGGCGCTCGAAGCTGGCTACCAGATCACTAACCAGACTGGTGGCTCTTCACTTCGTGTGGAGTCGTTGGAAGGCAGCCTCAAGGTGCTGACTTACACCGCACACCACATCAAGATGTGGAAGAAGATTCCCAAGAGCCCAGCGTACTCCACTGTCGAAGAGTACAACCAGCTGATTGACTACGGTTCGGATGCATTCGCCTTCGTGCAAGAGGGTGAGTTGCCTCCAACCCAGGATACCAGCTACGCCCGTCGCACTTCACTCGTGAAGTTCATTGGAACTACACGTGAGGTGACTCACCAGATGACGGTTGTGCACCCAGCACACGGTGACGTGATCGCGCTCGAGAATCAGAACGGCATTCTCTGGTTGCTTGAGCGGATTGAGTCATCATTGTTCAAGGGTGACAGCAGTCTTGCGTTCGACGGTGAGGCTGAGCAGTGGGATGGTCTCGATGCTCTGATCGACCCAACCTCGTTCATTGACCTGGAAGGACAGCCGATCCAGGAAGCTGACGTTGAGGAGGGTGCGAACCAGTTGGTGGAGAACTTCGCTTATCCAACCGATCTGTGGTTGGGTACTCGCGTAGGTTCTGACCTCGTGAAGACCTTCTACCCGAAGGAGCGCATCCAGCTTCCAGCTCCACAGAACGGGATGGTCGGTCTCAGCGTCAACTCTGTCATGACCCAGGCGGGTGTGATGGAGCTGAATCCAGACGTGTTCTTGAAGCGTCTGCCGACTCCTCCGTCTGCAGCTACTTCACCAAACGCACCGGCTTCGCCTGCTTCGATCACAGCGTCTACTGGTTCGGGTACAGACGGTGATTTCAACAAGGGCGCGCCGTCTGGTACAAACAACTACGCATATGCTGTCACTGCTGCTAATCGCTTTGGTGAGTCTGCCCCGACTCTCATCGCCGGTAACGGGCAGGACATCACAGCAACGCAGAAGAACAACGGAAACCATATCGCGCTTACCACAACCAACCCTGGTTCAATTGGCGCGTTTCCTCCAGAGTATCTGCGCATCTACCGTACCGAGCCGCAGGCCTCCGGTACAGCACATCCGACGGATGTAACGCAGTACTCGCTCATTCTGCAGGTTCCTGTGACCAGCCAGGCAGCATCGGCTACTACGGTAGTCAATGATGTGAACTTCCTGCTGCCGTTCACGGAGATTGCGTACATGGGTGAAATGACACAGTCAGTTCTCACTTTCCGTCAGCTGCTTCCTATGCTGCGGATGGATCTTGCGGTGTTGGCTCCTGCGTTCCGCTGGATGGTGTTGCTCTACGGGACCCCGATCCTGTTTGCCCCTAAAAAATGGTTAAGATTCATCAACGTAGGTCGTTTGACACGTTGATTGAAGTGAATAAATCCAGCTTGCTCAAGTAGCTGGATAATCCACTTGACCTCCTAGGTGCTTGGTAGTAGACCAGGTGCCTAGGAGGCTTCTTAATGGTTCAATGTAAACTTTGTACGCGTTCATTCAAAATGATTACCAATTCTCATCTACAGAGAACGCATGGGATTACGCCAGAAACATATCTGGCTAATAATCCTGGTGCGTTACTTTATGATGAGGATATGCATGTGCGCATTGTGGAGTCACGTCACCATGTGAATCGTCCACAATGTGCTAAACCAGGATGTGCGAATACTGCTGCACAATCTTGGAACATATACTGTTCTCGTGTCTGTGCTATGTCACATCGTATGTCCAAGAATGGAAGGAATGAGCAAGCAGGCCGCGGCAACCATAAGTTCGATGGTGGTTGGTACTCAATTGGTAAGGCACAGAAAATTTTGGCGCGTGAGCGTGATAAGTACACTTGTCGGCGCTGCATGACTCCAGTCAGAGGTAAGCGCGCGCATGTACATCACGTCGTTCCAGAACGATGCTTCGATTCACCTGAAGAAGCACACCGGCTAGAGAATCTAGTTACGTTGTGTGATCGTTGTCATCTTAAGACCGAATGGGAGACAGTCCGTGAACTTTACAGACGGACGTTACTGCTGGACCAGGTCATGAAAGATGTAGGTGATTTCCAGACCTTCGACGCGTTCAAGGCGAAGCTAGTGGACCTCTCATCCCAAGAGGCGGTACAGTAGGCCGGTACCAATGGATGAAGAGCATTTGCGTCGTCGTTTCGAAAAGCGACGTAACACAGCTCCAAAGTCATTGATGGCCGCGATTTCCCCACTAACGGCAGCGCAGTTTAAGACAGACACGTCAGTGTTCTCGGGAGACACGATGAAGGCACGTTGCAAGCGTCTTGCTGGTCGTACGGTTGTTGTTGGAAACACAGCATTTGCGTTCGACAAGCAAGGCATTTGCGCAGTTAAGCCGCGTGGTCGTGCTACCGAACGATCAGACTTCAACATGTTGTTGAAGATGAGTGGTGTGGAAGAGATTCCAACAGAGCATGTATGGGATCGATTGCCACTGCCGCTTCCTCCTGTTATTTCAACAGAAGACACGTCTGTGAAAGCAACAGAGGTAGTTACGAGCACGGAAGAAGCACCTGTTGGATTGCCTGATTGGGCAACTGACAGTGACGTAGAGAGTTCGGAAAATGTGGCGGAAGAAACGCCCACACCCAAAACAGCTAAGCGGCGTAGAGCTGCTGTGCAAAAAACGGAGGAATGACCAATGGCCGCCATTACCGCTTTGACATCTAATCCAATTGTTGCTGATACGCCTAGCGCTGTTGTCGGTGAGATTCGCAAGCAGTGGAATGCGTTTGTCGCTAACGTTGCTGCATTGGACAGCAGTACTGCGACTGCAGCGCAGATTGTTACGGCTCTGCAGTTGTCCGTACAGGTGATCACTTCGTTTGATCACTTGCCGCCTGCTCCTCACCCATCGCACTGATCTTCGTCACCACATAACTGGAGAGCGGTATGCCCCAGGCACCTTCAACGTTTCGTGCCACGCATTCAGCTGGCACGATCTCAAGTTCCCCTGTCAAAGTTCAGACAAGGAAGGGACGCGGATTTCGCGTTCGTGTCAAGAACACTGGTTCTAATCCGTTGGGAATCAGTTTTGACTCTGGCAACACGTTCTACACAATCTCAGCTGGTGCTGAGTTTGCTGAGGACATAGTGTTTCACTACTTCTATCTCATCGCAAGCAGTGGAGACACTACCTACACTGCGTTGTTGTTTGAGGGATGAGTGGTTGACCAAATCTCATCTCAACTGTTCTTGCACGGTCCTCTTGGCATCCTTTGTGTGGTGCTTTTGGGGGCATGTGTGTATTTGTACTTAAATAAAGACAAGCGTGAGAGGGAGTATCAAGCAGAGATTCGTCAACTCCAAGAGGCACACAGAGAGGAGTTGAAGGTGATGATGGAGCGCCACATTGCCAAGAGCGACAGCTGGAATGACAAGTACAGTCAAATGGCAGGTCAGTTCAATGCTGTTGTGGAGTCACTAGAAAAACGCTTCATTGAGACCAATGTACGTCGAGGAGGCGGGAGATGATCAATCCACAGCGTGCGAGATTGCCGGAGCAGCTCGAAAGGCAGTTCATTAAAACTGACCGTAAAAGCGCAGAGTGCTATGCCTCTATGGAAGACATCACATACCGCTTGGCTGTGCTGGCTGAGGTGATCAACAGCTCCGACGGTGTTCCTTGTCTCATGCGTGTATCAGATACTCTTGTGACCGACATACGTAATGTCAAAGGTCGCACAACGACTGTGCGGTAATGAGTCAAGAGTTCACGCAATCTGTAGCTGCTAATGTGATTGTGCTGCTGAGTAAAAACTCAGTAGCAGTCACAGGATTACTGTACACGGATGTTACGACGCAGTTCTCCAAGAACGGTGGTGCCTTCGCGTCCAAGACATTAAGCAGTGGGAATTTCACTGAGGTTGGTCTAGGCGTATACACTATTGGGTTCACTACAACCGAGCTGAACACGCTAGGCAGCTTCGTTGTGATTGTCACAGGCGCAACCATCGATCAGTCAACTACTGTTGCGTCAGTCGTTGCTGCGGCTCAAGCAAGTACCGCTGTATCTCTGGAAATGTGCGTAATCACTGGACATGTAACCGATATGCAGGGAACGCCTAAGCAAGGCATCGCTGTGTCAGCACAAGTGCTTGGCATGCCTTCGATAGAGCAGAACCAGGTTGCATTAACGGATGACTTGGTATCTGTTCTCACGGACGCGAATGGTGCGTTTTTCTTACCGCTAGCAAGGCTAGTGGATGTGGAGATTACCATTCCTGCTACTAACTATCGCAGACGCCTTGTTGTTCCGAATGCAGCAAGCGCAGATTTGTTCAACGGCATTCCATAGAGGTGTTGCTTGTCGGCACCTATTACACTCGCTGTAGAGGTTGACAGAGACGAGTACAGCAGGTTCGAGGAAGAACGCAGTACTGTCTACGCTACTGTCACGCCTACAGGACAGAACTTGAGCGGTGAGAAGGTCACGCTTGAGTTGCGTAAGGCTCGGCGTGCACGTGACGAGATAGTAGCCACGAAAACACTCACGCTGACGGACAGTATAGCGAAGTCATACCAATTAGCGTTTGACCTCACTGCCCTTGTAGACAGTGACGACATACCACTGATCCGGCGTGGTAAGTACTTCATCCATGCTGTGTCCTCATCCAATTCGGTGGTAGACGCAGAGTCATCGGACTTCTTCATCTCGTTGATTACTGTCGCGCGCCTTAAAGCCGACTATCTACACGGCACGGATCAGTTTGCGACTAACGTATTGACAGTGCTTGAACAGCCTGTGCTTATCACAGGTGTCACAGTGGAAGAGGTGTCGCTTAAGCATCCGCAAAGCTGGTCGGAGCTGTCATACAATTTCAGTGCTGAACATGTGCCAACTGTTCTTGGCGTGACGTCTGAGCCGTTCTCACTGGCCAACAACCAGACTTTGGTAGTGCGCTTGGACGGAGGTACGCCGACGATTGTGACGTTCAATTCGTCGTCATTCGTGGACATCGCAGCCGCGACTGCAGCTGAAGTAGCTGCAGCGATTACGACGGCAGGAGTAGGTCTGACAGGTACTGTGGAAGGTGGGCATGTGCGCGTCACAGGTGGCAGCTATTCTCTGCTGGTGGATCCGGCAGGCACCGCTACCACGATGCTTGGGCTGTTGAACCAGGTGGACGCTCCTCCCATCACTCGGTTGCTTTCGTGGTGCGGCGGTGCATCACAAGCCATTGAGCCCGGTGTGAAGATGTACACGCTGCGTCGTGGAGACACTGCGGAGTACATCCGCGTACGTATTCAATCTCTGGCTGCGCTTCCACTTCAGAGCCATGCGGAACAGCTGCTGGTTACGCGTACGCCGCTCACAGACGCACGAATGAGGCAGTTGATAGAGGAGGCTATCTCCTGGGTGGAAGACAACGCCCTGAGCGTCTACGTTGAGCCTACGCGTATCGTCACAGAAGTGAACCCGGACGCTGTCACGTCTGAGTCCGGCAGCGACGTAACAGAGTTTGTAGGGGCTACTTGGGACAAGGTAGTAGATGCACTTACCTATACCGCTCCTACAGCTAAGCACTGGCTGAACTTCAAGTTTCCGTACTTGCCAGTGCTTAGATTTGACCAGCTGTACGGTAAGTTGTCTAACGTACGTATCGTGAACATAGCGCTTGAGTGGGTAGAGACGCATGCGGCTTCCGGTTGGGTGGAACTGGTACCGTTCAACCAAGGTGTTGTGTTCAACTTCATTGGTCTCGTATGGGTAGAGAGCCTCAGAGGACCAGTTCCACTGCCTAACTTTTGGAACTTCGAGGCACTTGTTGGTTTCCGTAAGACACCACAAGTACTGTTGGAGCTGATTGCTAAGAAAGCTGCTGTGACGATCTTGACGATCGCAGGTCAAGCATTTCGTCCAGGATTTGCGTCACAGTCTGTCTCTCGTGATGGTGTGTCTGAGTCTGTGTCGTATACACAGAGTGCTCAAGCAGGTATATTCGGCGCGACCATCAAAGAGTACAACGATTGGATCAAAGACAATCTTGTGTCACTACGTGGAGCGTTCCGCGGGCCAAATATGGTGGTAGCTTGACAGTGCAAGGCAGGTTGTTCTTGACATGTCAAGTGGCGTGCTAGTCTCTCCTTGACTATCACGCGCGCACTGTTGATTCTGTAGTCCGTGGCAAGCATTTTGTCGCCCGGTCTTGGCGTGGAGTTCCAGCCAGGGCTGCAGGAGGGATTCGTCCAAGAGCGTGGTTCGGACATGATCCACGAGATTGGGATCGCTTGCCCGAAGTGTCGCACCTCGGACGTGTCAGCTAACATGTTGCGTGACGGCCAAGCCGGTACGCGTCTCCCCAATTGTCGTAGATGTGGTGGAGATGGATGGCTGTACCGTGACGCGCAGATTGTACGTGGACTGGCGACTGCCATCCGGCAGCAGAACAACGTCATCGATGCTGGTGTGATTCAACCAGGTGACATGCAGTTTAGTATTGCGCCTGGATTCTTTGGTTGCAATCACAACGGAGCACCTCAGCGTCGTGTCGCTGAAGCTGACAAATTCACTGCCACCTGGGCGCAGCCGTTAAATGAGGGACAAACCATAGTGCGTGGCGCAGCTACTATGGATGAGAACATTCGGTTAGACCCTGCTGTGTCAGCTGATGAAGATCGCTTGTGGTATGAGCCAGCATACTCACTGTGGTGTGAGGACGAAGATGGTAAGCAGTACTTCGAGAAGGGTGATTTCACGTTCGGACCTGGACGTGTGATTCATTGGATAGGCAACAGACCTATCACAGGAAAGAAGTACGTCATCAAATACACAGCGTTCTTTGAGTGGATCGTTTGGGCGCCACCTCAGGAACGCGTTGACAGAGATAATGTTGATCTCGGTCCGCTAGTGTTCTTACGGAAACGTCACATCTCGTACGTCAATGATGGCTTGTTTATTACCAGTGCGGATCGTATTCCGCTTGGTAAACGGTTGAGCGTGTGATGACCCCGCGGATAAGCTTTCGTGCAAAGTTGCAAGGGCCATCGTCCTCTCAGTGTGAGAGAGCGATGGTTGATGCATACAGACAAGGTCTCACTGCGTTCGGCAAGGAGCTGGAGCGTGTATGGCGCGACAAGGCCTCTAGTGAACTGAATTCCACATTCGCCGCATACATGAGCGGCCTCAGTGTGCGTGTCTCTAACGACGGTGTTGAAGCCACATTGTCAGGTTGGCTGCCTGTCGCGTTGGAGGCAGGAGCCAAGCGCTTTGACATGAAGCCTGGACTCCTAAGGAAACGACAGAGCCGCGTGATTCCTATGCATGACGGAGATTTTCGCACAGTGTCTGTGCGTTCTCCTGCCTCTAGCTGGTGGCACCCTGGTTTTGAAGCCAGAAACATCCATGAGGATGTGTTTGATCAGACAGACAAGATCCTCCAGCGAACACTGGCACCTGTGTTCAATCGTGTAAAGGTCTAGATGGTTCTGCCTGAGTTTATATTCCGTACTGTCATTGTACGCGGAATACGTGCCTTCCGTGGTGATAGTCATTTGCTGGACCAGTTGTTTCGTAATCTGGACAGACAATCCGCTCAGGAGATGCGTGAGTTCTTCCAGAAGCAACAGATATACATCGACATTAACTATCCGCGCGAAACACTGAAGGTCCCTGCCATTGTCATACTTTTGAAGAGTGAGGATGAGCAGACAACGTATCTCGGAGATAGTATGGGGTACGGCTCAGTGCCTGACTCGTTGTCATATGACGATCTGTCTAGTGATGATGCTGTTGTAGGTGGTGCAGCGTCTGTGTCGACATTGAGCGGTGAAGGACCACTGAAGTTCGGTCCATACCGTGTGCTGTCAGCTACATCCAACACACTGAAGATCGATTCGCGCGTATGGGCAATCGATCAATGGCGTGTTGGTTCACACACAGTTCAGATCGTAGGTGGAAAAGGACTCGGACAGCAGCGTGGAATTACTGCCAACGGTCAGGACACATTGATGGTCAGCCCTGGTTGGTCAGCAGTACCTGACTCCACGTCTGTGTTCACTGTTCGTGGAGAAGCGCAAGAGATTGTTGGTGAGCCCCGCAGTTTGTACTCACGTGAAAATGCGAATTTCGTACAGCGCTTAGGTGCAATGTACGGTGTGTCGTACCAGATACAGATCATTGGTCCAAACCCTGAGTTCACAATATACCTACATGCCATTGTGAAGAGTATTTTGACCATTGCTAGGACGTTCCTAGAGAGTCAAGGCGTCATCACAATGAAGTTGTCAGCAACAGACTTCGTACCTCGACCTGACTATCAGCCAGATTTTACGTATATGCGTGCGATGACCGCGGAGTTCCAGTATCCGTTTGACGTATTTACGCAACCACAGGACCTGGCTAGTGGTCTACGTGTGGTACTTGAAGCTATCGCCTCTGACGGAGGCGCATACATTCTCAGTGATACAAACGTGGCCTAGGTGGAGAACACAATGAGTAAGCAAAAATCTGACGAATCCATGGCTACAGTGGTCACGGAGAAGCCAGCTCAGCCGCTAGTCGTGGAACCGATGTTGTCATTCGATCGTTGGTTCGCAACTACAGGCAAGCCTGCTCACCATAAGCTAGGCATGCTCGCATTTATCAAAGGACGTTCCACAGGCAAGCGTACAAAGTCCTCGTGGGATGAAATGTTCAAAGGCTACTAAGGAGGCACCATGAGTCGTTCAGTTACCTTGGGTGGCCAGACGCTGTTTCACCCTGGTGGTCTCACCAGCATAAACACGGATGGTCTGACATCTATTGGACTCACATCGACAGGCATAATTCAGTTGCTGGGTGAGGCTGACGGTGGGCAGCCAGCACAGATTATTCAGATCGATGATCCGTCACTTGCAAAGACAACATTCAGGAGTGGTCCTCTTGCCGATGCGATTAGGATCGCATTTTCAGCGTCTGGTGACAGACGTATAACAGGTGGTGCGTTTCGCGTCTTAGCATACAAGACAAACAACAGCACTAAGTCGGGTACACAGCTACCGAGTGCTACTACTCTCATCTCGGATACTGTTGCTAGCGCAACTACTACAGTGATCACACTTACCACAGGTGCGTTGACTCCTAGCGCACATGTTGGGCGTTGGCTGCAAATCAGCAACATCAAGCGTCGTATTGTCGCTAACGATGCTTCAACTGTGACTGTCTCTCCTGGATTCCCCTCCGCTCCAGCAGGGACTACGCCTGTCGTTATTTTGGCTTCAGCTGTGACTCTCAGTTCAAAAGATTGGGGTGTACACACAAACCAGGTGGCTGTTGAAGTTGAGCCTGGCGTCGGCACTGGGTTCGTCACTACTGTGTCTTTTGGTGATACAGTAAATCGTTCACCTGAGATCGGTGGAACCAGCGCGCTGAACATTATGTATGGCGGCGGGCCAGTGTCTGACACCGGTCTAGTCACGTCTGCATCTGGTGTGACTGTAGGGTTGACTGTCACTCAATCGACAACAGCAGATCTTCACGCTGGTAAGATCCTGCGATTCTCGAATGGTCTGCAGCGTTTGATTCTCAGCAACACAGCTGACACGTCGGGTCCGTTTACCATCACAGTGACTTTGGCTGCCGGTCATGACCTGACCACTGCTGAGGGTGCTGCTTTGGTCGGAACCACAGCCAGTATTGTCAATGTTACTGCGGCGACGGCATCAATCGCCGGAGCTAACGGTGTTGCAACAACACTCACAAGCACCGTATCACCTACTGCTGACAATCTGAGCATTACGTTCCCAGCTGGTCAGACGCTGCAGCAGTTGGTGGACTATGTAAACGGAAATACAAACTACATTGCAGTGATTCCTGACGGTGTGAATGGTGACACCGTGTTGATGTCCACTTTTGACTTCGACTCACGGAACACTAGCGTTGACGTTAGGTTTGACCATGAGATCTCGTTCAACACCAAAGGAACATTCAGACGTGACCTGCAAGCGCTTGTTGATTGGGTGAACGAATTTTCCACACTCGCAACAGCTGTTAAGGCAACAGCAGGCACGCAAGAGGGGGCAGGACTGCCTGCGTTTACTGGCGGTGTCTCTAGTGTTGTGCGTGATGTACCTGTGTACTTCATCGGAGGAACGCGCGGTACTTCAAGCAACTCGTCTTTCCAGAGTGGTTTTGACGCTCTTATTCAGAAGCGAGCTAACCACTGTGTTCCACTGATCTCACAAGATCTGACGAATGAAGGAAACGGGTCAACTGCGACGGTCGCCTCAGTCGCACAGCAGTTGCTGGCTCACGTTCAGCTTGGACGTGGCATAGGCAAGAACGAGATGGGTGGCTACCTTGGCTATAAAGGCACGCTCACTGCTATCCTAGCTCAGGCAGCTGCGCTGAATGACCAAGACGTTCAGCTGTTCCCACAACAGATGACTTTCTTGAACGTCTCAGGTACGTTGACACTCATGCCTGAGTGGGCTATGGCGGTAGCCGCAGCGTCCATGCGTTCAGGCGCTGATGAGGTTGGTACTCCACTGACGTACAAGTTCATCAAGACAACCGAAATCGCCAATGATACGTCATGGAGTCCAACGGATCGTACAAACGTCAACCAGCTCATCCAGGGTGGTGTGATGTTTGCGGAGGAGGCTTCTGGTGGTATCCGTTTTGTGCGCGATCTGACAACGCACATTCAGGATGACCTGATTGTCTTCACAGACGGAAACATGAAGGAAGAGGTGCGCTTCATTGCATTCGACCTTCGCCAGAGTCTGGAGGACCAGTTCACAGGGGACAAAGGAACACCTGCAAGTGTGGCATCTATGCGTGACTTCGCTGCAGCTAAACTGCAGGCGTATCGCGAGCAGAACATCATCACCAATTCACTCGATCCAGAAACATTGAGTACAATTGTGCCGGGCTTCCGTCACCTACGCGTGTTCTTGGACGGCAACATTGCTACTATACGCGTAGAGGTGTTCCCTGCTCCTGGCGTTGTGTTTGAGTTGAATGAAATCAGTCTGCAGCTACCTCGTCTAGCTGCGTAGTTTGATCGAAACGAAGAAGGACAAAAGGAGACACGTAAATGGACATAGCAAGTTTTCTCAAGGGTGCAGTAACGCCAGAGCAGATCACTGCTCTGCAAGCTCAGTTTGATCACGCAGCGTATGAAGCTGGGATTGAGACAATCTCAGCCGCTGGTGCTTTGTCTGTTACGAAGAGGTTTTCTAAGCTCAATGTAACAGGCACTACAGCTTATACGCTTGCTGATGGCACTTTCGTTGGACAAAGGAAGTCCATCATTTGTGTAGCAGGCGCAAGCACACCTGCTGGAACGATCACACCTGCTCATCCGACTGGATTCGCGACTGTCTCCGCTATCGGAGCAATCGGTGACGCCTGCGAATTCATCTGGGACGGTGCGGCTTGGTTCCTAGGGGCCAACGCAGGCGTAACAGTGGCGTAAAGTTCCGGGCACAGCGGCGGGGTCGGGGGTACCATGGTGAGTGGGAAGACACCGCCGCTGTGTTTTTGGGGTGAGACCATAGCCTACCATTCTGAGAGGTTGACGAGAAGGCCATAATCAGCTAGCGTTCAGTTTGCTGTGCGCCCATAGGCGCCAGCAACCGCAGCACTCGCGACCTCCATCACGAGTCGTTTTTTCGAAGTCCGTAGAGCCCTGTTGGGTTCCGCTCAGATAGGAGGTTTGCTATGCCTGCTCCTTTTGTGTTTAGCGGTGCGCGATCACGTTTCAAGATCGACGGTGCTGTTGTTGGTTTTGCTGGTGGTGTGTCTGGTACTGAGTCGATTGACTACGAGCCTGTAGATGTGCTCGATTTGCTTGAGGTGCGTGAATACGTGCCTGTAGCGTATCGTTGCACGTTGAATGCGCAGGTATTCCGTGTGGTCGGTCAATCACTGAAAGCGCTTGGCATCTTTCCTACTGAGGAGAACATCCTCACTAGTGGAGATCTCACTTGCTCGGTTGAAGACAACATTACAGGTGAGACTGTCGCTCAATTCGAGAACTGTAAGACACAGGAACACTCGTTTGACATCACAGCACGTGGCTTGGTGTCCGAAAACATCACATTCGTGACGATTCGTCTTCGTGACGAATTCGAGCGCCCTGCTGGTGGCTAAGATGCCAAATCCAAAGAACATTCATACGTTCAACATCGATTTCACCAATGAAGACGATAATGAACGTTTGCAGGGTGTGTTTACTGTCAAGCGTCTGTCTGTTATGGACTTTGGTGCTGTCGGTGTGAAGAAAGCACAGCTGAGCGGCGGGATGTATTGTGTGAAGGATGAAAACGGTAATCCTACCGGTCAAGGCATAGACGAAGAAACTGACTGGATCAATGGTATGATTGCACACCTATCTGTGTGCATCGTACAGAAACCAGTGTGGTTTAAGTTGGAGGAAATCTCCAATCTGAAGTTGGTGCGTGCTGTATATGCGGAGGTGGCGAAGTTCGAAGCCAGCTTCAAAAGTAGACAACCAACAGCAGACAACGGATCTGACGGAGTACGCTCGCAAGACAGCGGCACTCAACATACGCAAACCGTCACTGGAAACACTCCTACGGCGGTGGTGGGTCAAAAAGTATCAGCTGCCCTGGACGCATGAGTTAGCTCAAGCGTCCACGATTCCTGATCTCCTCGTTGAATTCTACGAGGATTACTTCGCTGAGCATCCGGAGGAAGCCCGTCGTGTATTCGCAAAAGACGGTGAATTCTACTTCGAGGAAACAGGCGATGAGTTGATCGACAAGTGGGAGCGTGAACTTGCGCAAGGGCTGACGCCTGACCTTGAAGAAGGCATGTCTCCAAAAGAGAAGGAACGCCTCAAACAGGAGCGTGAGAAGCGGGGACCACGACAAAGAACTAGACCACTACATGACCCTAGAATGGCTAGCAAGTTCGTTAGACCAGGATCTGCGGATGAGCGTGCTTTGCTAGGGAAGAAAGTGCTTGGCAGTGGTCTGCAAGATGTAGGTGAGGACTGGACTGAATTGTTGTTAGGTCACAAAGGCTGACAATGGCTGAAGCCAAATTCCAGATCAAATGGACTAGTGACCTCAAGGATCTGCGAAAGTCGTTCGCGGAACTGGACAAGCTTACGAAGCGTCATGAGAAGGGACGAGCCAGTTTCCGTAAGCTTGACGAGCGTGCTCACAAAGACGAGATGAAGCGTGCTCGGGAGCTGTTCAAGCTCAAAGACCAAGAACGAAAGAAAGACGAGCAGCATCTCAAACAACAAACACAAGCACACACGCGCATGGCTGGCATTCAGTTGCGCAGCCAGCAGCTTACAAAGCGTAACCGTGCTGTAGAGCAAAAGAAAGAAAACGACCACAACAAACAGCAGACTAGCTTTCTCAAGAAGCTAGGTGGCTTCGGCCTGGGTGCTATAGGCTTTGGTGTAGGTGCTATTGGTGGGATTCTGATCGGAGCTGCGTTCAAGGGATACGAAACTTACCTAGGGCTGCAGAAGCAACTTGGGTCAAGTATCGGGCTTGGTTACAAGGGTGGGATCCTCGGCAATGCTTTCAAGTCTGGCGGTGCTCGCTACGGATACAACGTTGGTGATGTATCGGGATTCATGCCCCTTACAGCACGCGCCACAGGTCAATCCACGCCAGAGGCTGCGCGGGCTCTCATGGCTGCCACCAGAGCCACAGGCATGGAGGCAGGTGAAGTCGGTGATCTGTTCGGAGCCATTCGTCAAGGCGGTACTTCGTTCGCAAAGCAACAACAGACTATAGGCGGGAAAAAGCAAGTCTTCTCTCTCGGTGTACGTGAGTTCGAGAGAGTGCAAGCAGGTGCGCTCTTCTCTGGTTTGGAGAAGGCACGCTTTCCCGAGTTTGCGGAAGGTATCTCACAGCTCATTCGTAGAGCAGGTACTACTGCAGCTGGGATAGTAGACGCCACAGGCTATACAAAACTCGCTGCTCTGTTCGGGCGCGCAGGTGGTGAAGGCTTCAAGGGCCAACGCGGGCTGGCGAAGCTCGCGAAGTTTGAGCAAGGCGTGACTGCACCTGGTGGTGGCGACGAAGGACAAGCCATCATCATGCAGGCGCTAGGGTTCGGTCGGCCGGGCTCAGGTGTTGGGTTCTTCCAAGCCACGCGCAGACAGGAGAAAGGTTTACAGGACCAGAACACGTTCAGAGACGTGATGGAATACCTGAACCGCATGTCAGGTGGTAACCGCGATGAGCGTGCGTATCTAGGTAAGCAACTAGGTATTGCGTCGTCTATGCAAGACATGGACGCGCTTCAGAAGATCTACGAAGAGTCCAAAGACGGTACAGACATACAGAAGAAACTGCAAGAGGAGTTGGACAAGACCAAGCCGATCGAAGAGCAAGGCTTCATTGCGATGAAAGAAGCTCGCACTGACTTGGCACGTATTGCAGCCAAGTTCGACGAGTCTGCAGCTCTAGGCGCCAAGATCAAAGACATCATGGAATCTGTGGAAGACTTACAACGTGCGCTAGTACTTGCTGTGTTGGACTTGGCTAAGTGGATCAAAGAGCTGATCGGCGGCAAGGACTCACAGCGTAAGTTTGCTAACTTTTTGGGAATAGATGTTGAAAGGGAAGAGAAGAATGAGGCCTTGTCAAAGCGTATTCAAGCCGCTTGGCACAGAGGGATGAAAACACCTGTCGAAGGAGCTGGCGGGGCAGGCAGTACAGTCTCTGAAAGTTTACGGTTTTCGCAGCAACGAGACTTCATTGAGAAGAAGTTTGGAGCACAGATTGGTTCTGAGTTTTTCAAGTGGGGCTACAAGAATCCTCTTCCTGGACAGACAGCTTCGTTCCTAGACCCGACTAAAATGGATAAGTCACAATGGCCGCCGGAGCTTGTGCCTGCATTGACGGAACTGGTTAAAAATTCCAAAGAAATGGTCAACCATGCCGCAGATGCGAAAGCAACAAGGCACAAGCCAAGAACACAAGCACCCGCAGACCCTGGTGTGCCGATGCGTGTAAGCAGTTCCTCGGCACCCACTGCAGCTGGTCGTAAGGATTCCACAGGACACTGATGCCGATCAAGACTTCTGTTGCTGATGAGAAAACTGTACGCATGCGCACCCGTGTGCTTGTGCGTGTAGATTCTCATACAACAGGCACAGATGTCTCTCACGGACAAGCTATAGACCTGTCGCTAGATGTGATCAGCTTGTCGACTAGCAAGAACACAAAGGCGATGGGTAAGTTTCAGATGCAGCTGGTTCCGAGACGTGACTACAGTAATCTCGTGTTTCCAAATGATGTGGTTAACATCTACATAGACCCATGCGATGGCCAGCGTGGCTTGGTGCGCGTGATGATGGGCTATGTGGACCGGGTTGAACGCCAAGAGAGTGTGGATGAGAACGGCAACTCTACTACACGCTTTGTGATCATTGGGTCCGACTTCCAGAAGGCGATTGACAAGACCTTCATATACTTCAACAACTACATGCGTACGAATCTAGACGAGCGCTTTGTACGCACTAACTCAGGGACTAGTCGCCCTACTCAAACGAATTTCGCTGGCATTGCTATGCGCAATGCTGGAGTCACCATCACAGGTACGCCAGCTGACTTTGTTGAGAACTTCCTTCGCATTCTTCTCGGCTTTCAACAGCAATGGGTCCTGCCTGATAGCTATACACCCATGCGTTCCGATCTCCAGAATGTGCGTAAGCGTGCTGTTCAGCGTGCGAAAGCTCGGTTACCTACCAACGTGATTCAGCTGATCTCTACGCTTGGGTTCAATCCAAATGATCTAGAGAACAATGTGAGCGCCATCCTGCAGGAAGCCGCGTTGCAAGCGCAGCAGACTGACGCCGACGAGGACCTTGCTGCTATCGATGCCAAACGCCAAGCAGCTATTACACTTCGTGCGAATGCAGATTTGCTTGCGTTTCAGACGTTAGTACAAGCTGTGCAGGATCCGTCATTACCGATCGGTATACATGACTTGCTCAACTTGGATTTCATTGAATCCCTTACAGTAGATGGGTTCAATATGAGTCAAGGTGTGTGGTCTGCTGGCAACCAGACGCTCTCTCAGTTCTTGTATGGTCACTGCAATGAGATGGTCAATGAGCTGATCTTCGATCTTCGCCCTGTACAACAAGCAGGACTCGTGTCTGGTCCATACTCAATCGAGGCGGATGAGCTTGGAATCAACACTGACGGATTTGGCTCAATGCCAGCTACAGTACCTGCTGTGCAATACGTTCCAGCAGTGTTGTTTCGAGAGTATCCGTATTCTGTTGTAGAGCACTTGAACTTGGATGAGCTAGTCGTAGCTCCTGGTGGCCCTAACAGCACGGAAATCACTGCCGGTGATGTGTGGATGGGGCCAGTGTTTGCGGTCAATCCAAACACACCTGGGCGACACATTTACACATATCCTGAGATTCTGTCTCCGAGTCCTCCTGCGTACCTCAAAGACGCCGAGGCGACGAAGCATATAGACAGCATCACCATATACAACACAGATGTCAAAGAAGCTTCAGTAGGGCGTAGTGATGAAGACATTGTTAACGTCTTTCACCTGTTCGCTACGTCACCTGTACCTGTAGACGGCTATAGGGATCTGCTAAGCAATTTCAACCCTATCGTCAACCAAGTCAGCATATCTAGGCACGGGCTACGTTTGCGTGAGTTGTCCACAGAGTTTGCGAACTATGCAAACTCAACCAACGACGGTCAGCAAGGCAATCGTTTCCCGCGCAAGAATCTCATTCGGTGGACGATTCTCATGGACCATTGGTTTCTACACAACCAGGAGTTCCTCACAGGCAGTATCACTCTTCGTGGCATGCCTGAGATACGGGTTGGGTACCGGTTGGATTGGTTCGACAGGCATGAAAGCTACTACGTCGAGTCTGTACAACACCAGTGGGCGTATCCGGGCGCATTTACGACAACAGTCGAAGTGTCACGCGGACAGAGGAATGATCCGTTTCCAGCCTACATTCCACCTGTCTTTCTGAATGACCAAAACCTGACGTTACAGGTGTCCTCTGGTAACCGTAGCCGAGATGGGAGACTCGCACAGTACTTCACTGTGCAGGATACGCGGTCAACGATCGGAGCTACAACGCGCACAGATCCGACTAACGTCGGTGCACACAACCTCGTGGACGTAGAGTCGAACCTTGTGAAGAAGGGTGGCAAATCCATCACGGCGTACGTGGATAGTGAGGGTTCAAAGACGATCGTGCCTGAACAGATCAAGACTCCTGAAGAGGAGGCAAACGACTAATGCGTACGCGTTCAGGCACTATTTCGCAAGGCGCTTTGCGTTTCCAGGCAAGCGACTATGCCGACAAGCACATATACTATCCTGTGTTGGGTATTGTGCTGAATGTGTACGCGTCGGATGACGATCTCAACCGATCATCGAACGTTGCTTACGACGGACGAGGAACTCAAGTAGAAGCACGTGTGCTTGTCGTAAACGACGGTAGTGATAGCCCATGGATCTTGCCTAGCGTGGTGGTCACACCGAGGGGAAGCAGCGGATTCGATAACTTCTCCGAAGAGATTCCAAAAGGTGTCACAGGATCTATAGATGAGTCGCTTGTCAAGAGTTCTTTGCAAGATATTTCAGTTACGAAGTTAGATGGCGATTGGTGCGTTGTGTCGTTCATTGGAGGGTCCATCAACCAGCCATTCATGACTTGTTGGTGGCCTCATGCAGCTAACACACGTGACAACTTAACTAGTGGTGTCAACGGCAGTTTGAAGCAAGCACGTCGTCTTGTGCGGAGGTTTCAAGGTACGCGCATGGCAGTCACCTCAAGCGGTACCGTGCTCCTGGATACCAGTGAGGCAGACCAGCCGTTTCGTAACGGCCAGCGCGCTCCTAGTGCGTCTGGTGGCCATGTGCGTGTGACCGTCAAGGACAGCGCTCAGCTTGAGCTGAACTGGAATCCGGCAGTGCTGGGGGACCCTGACGAGCCGGACTTTTTGTGGCCACCTAACGCACAGCCAAATCAGCAGAGGGCGGTCGCCAACACCAAGATCATGGTGACCAAAGACTTGATCGATGCCTCTGCGGGAAAAGACGTCAAAGTCACAGCGCAGCAAGGAGACATGACGCTTACCGCCAAGAACAACGCAATCATCGCTGCGACGCAGACTTTGCTCGGGGCAGCTGACGCGGTGGAGGCGGTCATCAAAGGCACAGGTTGGGCGGCTGCGTCGGCGACGCTGTTGTCTGCTCTCGGCACATGGGTCACAGCGGTTGCTGCAGCTATTGCAGCGGCTCCTATTACGCCTCCATCACTGCAGGCTGCTGTTGCGAGCGCTACCCCAACTCTCAGTTCAGCAATCACATCGTTCAACCCTAACTCACACCTGAGTCAGGCTGTGAAGACGAAGTAATCATGGCTGACACACGCTCGCTTGCAGACCTACGCAACTGGCTGATTTCTTCACGATCAGACAGCGATGGATTGTATGCGCTGGCTGTGCTCAACAAGAAGTTCGCTACGTCAAGCCAAGCAACGCTACAGCAGGTGGCTACGCAGGAGTTCGTGTTCAAGGTCAACCCAAAGACGATTGACTTGGAAGAACCAGCTGCAGTCACAATCACCCCCACACAAGATGGCGGTCAGTTTGTTGAGCGTCAGGGGTCTATCTACAAGAATGTCAACATCACAGGTACTACTGGACTGCGCCCCAACAAAGCAGGTCCATTGATCATACCGATTGTTGGTGTTCCGCTTCCTAGCGCTCCTAATCCATTCAATCTGTTGTCTGATCCCAGGACGTTATTGCCGCGAGGTGAGTCAAGCGGATTCCAAGACTTCATTGACCTGCGTAATCTCTTCCGTGCGTACTTTGACGCTGTACAAGACCTGACTACGTCAGCGGACACCATAATGGTGTGGCAGAACGGCAAAGAAGGTGAGTTCTATCTCGTAGAGCCTATCTCGTTCAAAACTCGCAGAGAGTCATCGAGTCCGTTGACGTTTGCATACGATATTCAGCTGCGAACGATCAGCAAACTGTCATTCAGGTCAGAGCCTAAGACCGATGTCATGCTCACCCGGAACGCGTTGCAGACGTTCAATGGGCGTATGGCTCAAGCTGTACGAGAGTTGTCGGCTGCTCTGAATACATTCAATGCTATTGGTGACCGCATTACAGGTATAGCGCAAGCAACAATCAACAACATACTGATCCCTACGCGCACACTGCTCAATGCGCTGACTAGCGTTCCTACGTCTTCAACCTCTCGATTGTTGATTACGTCACCTAGAACGTCTCTCGTACAGCTGGCTATAAACAGCTTGTCTATGTATGAGTCGCTAGGCAACTTTACGACAGAAATGGATCTGTACCGTGAGCACGGCATTTCGAGTCAGTTGATCATTGCTAGGGAAGCTGCAAAACGCATCCAACGCGCTGTTTCACGTGTCGTAGCGGAAGATAGCTTGTTCTCACAGCCACTATCACAAAAGCTAAACACACGCTCCTCTGCGTACCGCAACACAGACAACAACAGCCGACCTCCATACACTGGAGGCAGTCCGACTGACTTACAGAACGTATCGGCCGGCAACGCTACAGTGAACGCAACCATAATGGGGAGTGAGAATATATTCACAGCTGCACAGCGTTTGCTGGGTGATAAGGCACGGTGGAAAGAGCTTGTCATAACCAACGATCTGAAACCCCCTTACATAGACCCTACAGGAGATGGATCCTCTGTTCTTAGGCCAGGTGACACTATCCTTGTACCGGTCACAGGTGGAAGCGCGCCACTTTCTGGTGTGGCGGTGTCAAAGCAACCTGAAGACGACTTTGTAGCTCGTCTGGGTCGTGATCTCTTGCTCATCGCTAATTCCGTCGGTGGTGCACAATCAGTGTTCGACATCGCACGCAATCAGCGCGGTGACGTAGATCGGATTGAAGGCGTGCCGAACATGGAGCAAGCCATAGAAATCAAGTTTTCGACTGAACAGAACACACTTCCTACGCACCCGGAGTTCGGTCTTCAGTACCCACTCGGTACAAAGGCATTGATTCGTAGCATTGTTGGTTTCCAGTTGAATGCGCGCACAAGCCTTTTAGCCGACACACGCATTGGTAGTGTGGAGAATCTGTCATTCCACGTAGATGGAAATGTGTTCACTACTACAGCTGATCTTGTTTTGGCAGGAATGGACCAGACTGTCAGCATATCCTTTGATGCAAGGCGATAACCATGTCGTTCACTCCACGCACGTTTGAAGAAATCCGTGATGACGCAATTGCATACGTGCGTATGCAGACAGACTTGACTGACTTCGAGGTAGGATCAGTCATTCGAACCATCATTGAAGCGGCTGCGCTAGAAGACGATGAGCAGTACTTCCAGATGGTGCAACTGCTTGACGCCTTCAGACTGTCATCATCGACTGGACAGGATCTTGATGATCGTGTCGCTGACTTCAACATAGTGAGACTGCAGCCTCAGTCTGCCACTGGATACATTGTCATTCAGAATGGTAACCTTGTCACTTCTACGCTGTCATTCAACACGATTCCTGGCGCGACGACAGTGTTGGTAGGAAACTCTACTAAGTTTCCTACGTCTGGATTCCCTGTGAATGTGAGGATTGGTGAAGGTACCACGTTGGTTGAAGACAACACCATCACAGGCAACAACACCACGACAGGACAATTGACTTTTGGATCAGCTCTCAATAATAGCCACAGCGTCGGTGACAGAGTGTCCGTTGTGTCAGGCACAAACATTCAACTTGTGCCAGGCATACGTGGACAGGTTCCTGCAACATCTACTAGTCCTGCTGTTGTGTTTGTGTCTGTAGATACAGGCACACTGGTAGCAGGTAATCTCAGTTCTACGCCAATCAAAGTACGGGCAGAGATCCCTGGTACGGCCGGGAATGTTGGTACGGCGCAAATAACGCAATTCGTATCTAGCCCTCCGTTCGATGGCGCGGCACTGACTAATCAGTCAAACACTTCAGGTGGTCGTGACATTGAGAGTGATGACGAGCTGAGAGACCGTGCATTTGCTTCCATTCAGTCTTTGTCCCGCGGTACAGTATTGACACTGCAACAGGGTGTTTTGGGGGTAGAGGATCCTGTTACCAGTCAACGCGTGACCACGTCCAACGTACTCGAGTCGTTCGTAACGAATGAGGTAACTGTATACGTGGATGACGGTACAGGCTTCACGCCGGATGAGGTTGAGCTTGCACGTACGTTTTTGCACACAAACATAGGCATAGCAGCATCGAGCGTTGTGCTCGATGACGTGTCGAACTACCCGTCGCAGGGTGTACTGATCATTGAACCTAGTGACTTGTCCAAGATGGAGATCATAGCATTCACAGCAGTGAACTACGCTACCAATACGGTGACGTTGGCGACTATTACCGCCCATGCACACATAGCTGGTGTTGAGGTATCTGTTGTTGACCAACTGACATCTAATGCCGAGTCGGGTGAGTCGTTTTTCGACTTGAGCAAATCTCCTGTCGTGCGTGCTTCGTTCCGGTTGTGGGTCAAGCCGCCTTCACAGAATCCTCAACTGATGACAGAAGACACCGACTATTTCCTCAACAGAGGAGTAGGTCAGATTGAGTTCATAGGCTCCGGTGTCGCAGCTGGCTCAGCTGTGATTGCGAGCTACTCATACTATACAGGTTTGATTGCTCAAGTTCAGAAGGTCATCAACGGAGATCCGACTGATCCCACTAATTATCCCGGGCTTCGCGCCGGTGGCGTGAGAGTCATAGCAGATACTCCAGTCATACGAAGAGTGAGTGTGCGTTTGGCAATATCAGCGAAGCATGGTTTTCAGGAGCAAGACCTCGTTCCATCTGTTCGTGAGACTGTGGAGGCCTACATCAATGGACTTGGTATAGGCGCGGATGTGGTACTGGCTGAGATCATTCGCAGAGTCATGTCAGTCACTGGTGTAGCAGATGTGGTTGTATCGTTGCCTACGTCAAATGTTGTCGTGCTTGAGAATGAATTGCCTAGACCTATCGATGCTGCAGGTACTTCATTGGTGAGCGTCAACTGATGGCTTGTAGAGAGAAAGAACAGAGCGCGATTCAAGAGGTACGCGATCAGCTGTTTCTGGACACAGCTGATGACGTCCGTCTGAACGTTGTCACATCCAACCTCGGTCTTGACAGACCGTTGGCGGGCATAGATGACGATGAATGGCGCGCGCTCGCGAAGAGCGTAATGCTTGACTTCAAGCAGGTGCGTAACGTGTTCTTCAAGCTGCTTGAGGTGTGTTTAGGTCCACAACACACACGTACAGCATTCCTTGCTGAAGACGCTGCGATTAGTGACCCGTACATACAGGTGCTGTCGTCACAAGACTTGGTTCAAGTTGGTCGTATAGTCATTGATCCTGGTCTCGCGTCAGAAGAAACAGTGGATTTCTGCTATCGCGACTTAGTGAATGGCAAGGTGTTTCTCAGCACTACCCTAACCAAAGCACATCCTGTTGTAGTTGAGGTGTCATCGTACGTAGTCAACAATACACCAGCAGGCTCACACACATTGGTGCTGAAGTCTACAGATGCGTTTCCAACCAGTGGGCAATTTGCAATCATTGTAGACAAAGGTCTTTCTACAGAAGAGTTGCTGGTTGTTTCGGGCAACAACACAAGCACAGACACACTTACGCTGATTGGCAACACCACGCAGGCACATACTGGTCCTACACCGAAAGATTTCTTGGTTCGCCCACTGTTCGTCAGTGTAGCTGCTGGAGCCACGTTCTTTCAGTTCGACGAGGATGCAACAAGATCATTTCCTAACACGGGCTTTGTGCGGATCAACACTGGTGGTGGGACAGCGGAAGTCGTAGAGTTCACGGCCAATGATGTTGTCAACAATGTACTTACATTGCGTACACCACTGGCTCACGCGCACGTGGGTGGCGGCACAACTCCTGAGTACGTAGAGCTAGTAACGCCAGGAGCCGTCGTCAGCACTGTGCAAGTGGTTCAGTTTGGTGTGCCGTGGGAGTTGTATGAGACAGAGCCACAGAAGGTAAAGATTTGCTTCGATCAGAACACTGTCAGTCTGCGTCTAACTGATGCCTCATTCCTACATGCTGCATCTCCGAGCGCGTTCAACACGACACTCACAGCGCCTGTATCTGCTGTTGATACGGTTTTGCATGTCGTAACCACGTCAGGCTTGCGGTACCCCACAGGAGCCATCCTAGTAGCTGGTACAACATATTTGCAGTACTCCGCGTTCAACGCTACTTCTATCACACTGACGTACGCAGCAGGAACTACATTCAACATTGGTGATGTAGTCTTAGCTGCGTCGCAAAATTACTCTGGTACGGATCTGGAAGAGGGCAATCTAAGGACAAGCTCTGGAGACGTCAACCCTAGACCGGAGTGGTCGGGTCCGTATCTGTATGATGAGTTCAGAAACGCACCATCACTGTTGCGTACTACGTTTTCGCGCATAGGTAGTAATCCGGTAGCCATTCCAAATCCCACGTCTGTTGCATTCACACAGACACTCGGTTGTACGTGTCTGGAAGTGCGGAATGCGTTTGATTGGCCTACACCCGTTGCTCCGTATGTCGTGCGCATAGGGCGCGACACAGGATACCAGGAAGACAATCACCTAACAGCGATTCATCTTGCGCGAAACGGAAAGACAACGCTGTCGGTTGGTGCTTTGATCGGAGACACCACGCTGACCTGCATGGATACGACAGGGCTTCCTGTTTCCTCCGACGGTTCTCATCCTGCGAGGTACCGGATCGTTGTCAGCAGAGGCCTGCCGCAGGAGGAAGTGTTGTTTGTAGATCAAAACAACAACATGGCCCCAGGCACACTGACCTTACAGTTTGCAGTCACTGCACCTCACAGCATCGGCGCGACAGTAGAACTGCTGAATGACGTGATGACTTTTGATACGTTGACATTGACCCATTTTGGTGATCGATACACTCCTACGCGTGTAGGACACCCTGTGGAAATCCTTGTAACGCAACTGGTAGTCAACCCAGGTTCTGCGACCGTGTTTCCATCGTCTGGGACACTATGGCTGAACTTTGGTGCAAACAGATTGACGATACGACGTCGTATTACTGGTATACCATCATCTTCACAGTTGACGTTTGCTGATAGTTCGGATTTTCCTCTCAGCTTTCCTTATCCAATTCTGATTGGGCAAGGCCTTCCTACTCAAGAATGGGCGTTGGTCAGTGCTAACAACACTGTTACTGACACCTTAACACTCACTGCGCCGATGGCTGGAACCTTTAGCGTTGGTGACTATATTGAGTTCTATGCTGGTGTTCCAACTACAGTTGACTATAAGAGCCGCGATGCGGGTACGTTTACACTAGATGAGCCCAGCGTGTTTCTCAATGGGTACACAGTTGGTGAATCAGTGATCTGGAGCCCTGGATCTAGTGTCCCGTCCGCCGATGGGTTCGATTATCCCCTTCGAATGCCACCGTCACCTGTGTCTTGTGTGGCGAGTTTGGTGGACCTGGTCCGCGCTGCTGGCGTAGAAGTACAGTTACTCAAGACTTGCTTGCGTCCGTGAAAGGAGTTCTGCCGTGCCAAAGAGAATGAACACGCTGCCTAATGAGCGTCTTGACATTGACGATTTTGAGCAACAGACAACAGGGCTGTCGCGCGGCGGACAGAAGCAAGAGCTGCAGGATTTCATCCTCAACAACATGCCAGCTGTCATAGCTGGATTTCGTGTGGCAATCGCAAACCAAGTCACCAGTGCACGTCTGTTGACTATTCACAATGGTGTGGCATTTGACCGCTCCGGTCAGTTGGTCACAAACGAAGACGATCTAGACGCCCAACGCTCTATTACACTGCCTAACAGCGCCGCCACATACTCTCTAGAAGTGGTGTTCGTAGAGTCAGCGTCAGACACAGATGCTCGTGGGTTCTGGGATCCGTCTTTCGATAACGGATCAGATCCTTCTGGTGACCAGCGTCCTAAGGGACGCGAGTTTGTGGAACCTGTAGCGACGCGGCTTACGCCTGATTGGCAGATCGTTTCCCCTGTGTCGACAACAGGGTTTGAGGTTGACTCGAATCCTAACAGCACAAAGATTCCAGTAGCTAACGTAACAGTGTTTGGTGGAGTAATCACAGGCATAGCAGCTGCTGCTAGGACGGACGTCCTTCGTGCGGTTGTTGGTCCTGGAATCGCGCAGCTCAAGCTGTTGGATACGAGAGACATGCCAGACACTGGGTCTGTGCAACTCGATCCGGCTAATTCGGGTGAGACACTGGCTATCACATCCAATGATCGTGCAAACAACATACTAAATGTCAGCACACCTCCAGTCAGTACGTACGCTGCGGGCACACGTGTGATCATTGTGGGTGTGTCTCCGTCATTGTTCATTCCATATGGAGATGCGTCTGACAAACGTCCGCGATTCTTCCAAGCGGACTCAGACGCTGGGTACTACATCGGTCTCGATCCCACACAGACTGGCGATGCGCGCTCAGACGTCAACATCACGTCACTCAAACGTGAGGTGGATTGGCTGTCTGCCCAGCTACGAGAATTGAAGTTCGGCGCAGCTCGCAGTACCGCAATAGGCAACAACTCGCCGCCGGTTGGTGACGCCAATCCAGCGCTCGCTACCTCATTTGCTAGGGCAAACCGTTACTACGATCCAGCCGGTGGCGTGCTGCCGTCACGCCTTCCCACGGTAACTGTGGGTACCGGACGTGAAAGCTGGGGTGATTTCAACTCTCAACAGCTCGGCTCTGACGATGCGGCTTTGACTGCTGCTGTCAATTTCATTGTCTCCCGCGGCGGAGGTTCGTTGTTGGTCAAGAAAGGTAACTATACGCTCACTGCTCCGTTACCGTTTCTTGCAGCTAACTGCGTGATCATGGGTGAGGGCGCTGGAAACACAACAATCAACAGTCCTACGACTGTTTTCATCGGTGACTCTGACTATACGTTTGATAGTATCGCGATTTCACTGACTACCGTACACACTGACTCTTCTGTTATCCAGAGTCAGTCAGCCTCTTTGTGCTTCCGTAACTGCATCATCGACGGCGTTACAGGTAACGTGTTTAGTGGTTGTGCTATTAACACTCAGTTCAACGGTCGTGTTAATGGCTGGAACGCTTCTGTTGAGCTGTACAAGTTCATTAGCTGCAAGTTTGCGTCACGATCCACTAGTGCTACCGATGCTGCTTGCCACATTACCGGCGGTAACTCATTCAGTTTCTCTGCGTGTACGTTCACAACACAAGCTCCCTTACTGTACGCGTGCATTCTAGAGAACTGCACGAATTTCACAGCAGACAGCTGTGGCTTCTTTGGTGAAGTCACATTAGGCAGTCTACAATTGACTGGAAGCAGTAATGGCACGTTCCTGAATAGTGAGATGCAGGTAGGTGACAACCAAATAGAGTTGTCTGACTGCACGGATGTGGAGTTTGACAAGCTGTTTAGCGCTGGTCTGTCGGTTGCTCCTGGAACAAACCAGACATTCGTGAATGCCACTGACTGCACACGCGTATCGTTTGTCAACTGCGCTATCACGCAAAGCGGTAACAATGATTCGCATACGCAACTTGCGATGAGTTTCGTGTCTCCGGTAGACTGTGTTGTACGCGGTTGTCTGTTTACCAACTTCGACGAAGGTATACGGCTCGGTGCCTGCTCTGGTTGTGTGATTGAGCACAACACGTTTGATGGCACAGGCAATGGTCGCACGGCGATTACATTTGTCGGCAACACGTCAGCCATCAATGTCGAGAACTCTGTATTCACTCACAACAAGTTCATCAACTATAAAGGTGATCGTGGTCTGATAGCTGGGTTTGACATTGTCAATGAGACTGACACCGTTGCAATCATCGACTGTGTTTTCAGTGACAATATTTTCAGCGGTATGGGAAAGCTCGGTGGTGCAAGCAGCGATGTGTTTGGGTTCCGTTTCTTGGACGCGTCCACAGTTCGCGACACCATCATTGCTCGAAACATATTTGAACTGATCACAGCGCCAAACATTGTACTTCCTGTGTCTGTACGTAATGGGAACGACATCCAGATTATTGACAACAACTTCGCGTTCATAGCATTCAACGGAGGCACGCAGACATACTACGGTGCCATCCGTACAGAGGACTGCGACGGCGTAGTTATCAGTAACAACGTAATTGACAACGTAGGCGTCAGCGGTACTGCAGCTCTCAACAGAGGAGCCATACTAGTCACACGATCTCCAACCAACACTACTGTAAATCACAACAGCTTGACCATTACAGGCAACATAATCAGGACAGTAAAGAACAGTACAGGTGCTGCGATCATGGTCACTGATGTAGGTAAGTTCACCTGCATCAACAACAACTCAATTGCTCTAGCACCGGATACCTTCACTGGTATCGCTATATTTGACTTCGATACAGGCACCGACACACCTGAAGTCACAGACGTGACCATCAATGGCAATACGATTGACTGTGGTGGGTCAGCTACAAGTACAGGTATCTGGACTCAATGGAACAGAAACATCACGTACGGTGGTGGTCGCGTAGCCATTACTGGTAATGTGATCTCTAACTACACTGTACGCGGCATTTTTGTTAGTGGTCTTGGAGTCACGTTCCGTGTGCCTGCATGTACGATCTCTGGCAATAGCTGTTTCGCCAGCGGAGCTGCAATTGGTATATGGGCGTTTGCTGCCATTGCATGCTCGATCACAGGCAATGCTGTTGTCCTGTCTGGTACAGGTGTACAAAACGGTATACTGATTACCAATTGTCTGAGATTCGCTTTGAGTGGAAACAGTGTGTGGATCGCATCTGATACTGTAGGCGCCAACTGCATAGATGTCAGTCAGTCACAGAGTTTTTCTGGAGCTGTCACAGGAAACATGTGCAGTTTCGGTTCCACTACAAACTCACTGTCATCCGATGGTATTGTACTGCCCACTGTGGATGCTAATATCTACTGCGTGGGTAACGTGTGTGCATCCAACGTACCAGTAGGTACCTCGAGCCCTGCAGGCGTTGCCATTAGAAAGCTTGGGTCTGCTGCTGCCACGGAATGGACGCGGGCTTACTCTCTGACAGAGAGTACTTCCGCTGGTGCTCCTTCCACTCCCGCTACAGGCTCACTAGGTGCTCTTGCAGCTGACATAGGCTTGAATATCCGAAAGATCTGAGGAGTTGAGTCATGTCGAATTTCGTATACGACAACACAAGTCTGGCTTACCCAAAGACCAATCTCTTCCCACTGGGAGGAGCCGACCACAACAAGTACATTATAGACACTGATTGGAACAGTGCCATGCAAGCCAGTGTTGACTTGCGTGGTGCTATTGTTAACGGCAAGTTCTTTGGTTTCTCACCTCAATCGTCTGATCCGGATCCTGCTGGATTTACTACGTCATGGATCTGGGTTCGTAACAGCGACGGTCAACTGATTCACGTGCGTCCAGATGGGTCTAGCCGGTCACTTGCAGACAAGGACTCAGATTTTCTGCCGGATGTGGACAATGTATACCGCATCGGTAACTCGTCATTTCGTTGGATCAGCGCCGCGATCAGTACGATCGTATCTCAAGTAGTCAGCGTAACCAACGCTACAACGACAAACTACATTGAACTAGGCTCAGGTGATACGGTCGGCGTATCGAATGCCAACCAAGGACGCATCCGCTACAACACAGGAACACAGATATTTGAGGTATCCGTCAACGGTGGTGCGTACGCTCCTCTATCTGGCGGCGGTGGTGGCACAACCTATCCGGAACTGGCGGCATGGAGTACCTCTACGGTCCGCCACATATTGGTGAGTGACACACAGGGCAATGACGCAAATCCTGGATTCATTGATGCGGCTCCTAATACAAATCTGACTGCTTCTGTCGCTACGATTGCCGTAAAGACCATTGCGCGTGCGATGCAGGTTATCGCGACCGTGGGTCTTGGTCGCCACATAGAAGTCATTGTTGAAGCTGCCACGTACTCGTCGGCTGATGTTGTTCTGTCGCTGAATTCATTTGCTTCGTTTCTGTGGCGTGGAACGCGCACAGTAAGTTCTGCCGGGTGCACAGCTTTCGACGGCAGCACAGCTGATCACAAGTCATGCGGTGGTACGATCGCAGCAGGAACCAACTCAGCTGGATACAAGGCGACATTCTCTAGTAAGACTGTGTCAGGTGCTACTGCTGCTAACCCAATCGTCATCACAAGTGTAGCGCATGGGTTCGCTACAGGAGATTGGGTGTTGATTGATGGTGTTGGCGGTGTATATGCAGCCAATGGCTACCACAAGATTACAGTCGTAGACTCAAACAACTTTCAGCTCAACAACTCCATTGGTGCAGGATCGCTGGCGTTCAACTCAGCCAGCGCCGGTACAGCTAAGCGCTGGAAGATTGTCAAGGCAGACAACACTGCTCCTGGATTCACAGATGAGGAAACATCCAAAACGCTGCATGGACTCCGTATGCGGTTTGACTCCTCATCTGGCATACCCAACACAATCAGCAATATCATTGCGTTAGGTGTCGATACCATAATTCCATCTACTGAACTGACTGGTTTGTCAAGTTCAGATGTGTTCTATATAGAGAGTCCGGGTGTATCCCTTGCACGTATCGGACTCAGCGGTCCAGCTGCTTCTAACTTCGTCGGGTTTGCAGATGGCTCGACACACACGTCTGCGTTGCGCGGCAGTATTAGACTGACTGGCTTCACCTGCACTACTCTCAACGTAGAAGGAATCGATTCTGCAGTATTGGCATTCGTTCAGGCTGGTAATTCGTTTTTGTCAACATCGTGTAGTTCTTTGACGCTAGCCAGTAGCTACGCAGATTCCTCGGCTCCTACAGGAACGTCGGTTTCAGTAGGTGGTTGCCGCTTTTTGGGTTTCCTAACTTTTGCGCACACATCAAGACTGTCGCTCAACGTTGTTTCACATCTCCCTACCACAGGCACTTCGTGTGACATTACACACTGCTATGGTGACATAATCTCAGGTTGTGTCTTCAATGCTGGCTTGCGCTTGATCGGCTGTGGAGGTACTGGTGCGTCTGGAGACATTCAGTATACGTCTAATGGAGCATTTTTGATCGGATCAGCGAACAATGCTCCTGGAAACACTTTTCATTCAAACCGCATCACAGGTCTTCCGTCACAGTCTTCTGGAACAGCTATAGCTACGTCTGGTCTGACCATCGCATATAGTTCAGTGATCCTCAACGGTCTTGATGTCATACACGGGTCTTTAAACACACAGACACCTGCCGTAGCTATCACTGGAAATGGGTGCTCCGTCACTGCAATGCAAGTGACAGGTAGCAACGGAAACCAGTATGGTATTGGCTTTGTTACTGGCGTTGACCTAGGAACCTCTAGTTTCCAGACTCCATCACGCAACAATAGACTGCACCTGCAGTCATCACTATCCTCTGCAGGTGATTACAGTGTCTGTTCAGTGCGCGGTGCGGTTGGAGACATTGAGTTTGGTAATGACCTGGGTTTCAATGCTTCCGGGTTTCCGTACTCAGAGTTCAATCTCGCGGCAGTAGGACGTGTAGAGGATGCTTACGGTAACGCTGTCACTACATACGGTGCAGCAGTGTCGCTCGCTGCGGGGACTGTAACTGGAGGCAGTGCGGCTCTGAACAACACACAGATGTACGCTAATGATCCATCATCTCCTGCTGCGTTGTCTGCGTATCGCATTGTTCGTGGTACACAACGTGCTGATAGTCGTAAGCGTCGTGTAGTTCTTGCGCAAGCGGATACGGCAGGACACGCGACGGGGATTGTTGGCGTGACAGTCACGTCTACACCAACACAAGCTGCCGCTATTGTCAGCTGTGTTGGAACTCCTGTCTGGGTGAAATTCGATCGCTCAGGAGCACACCCCGCTCCGACAGTGACTGAACCTCCTGTCATTGCTTACCTGTCACAGGACACTGCTGGTTTAGCTCAAGCTGATGCGCCTAACGTAGCACTTCAGGTTGTACCACTCGGGCCTATAGTCGCTATCCACCCAGCAGATGGCAATACGGCGCTTGTACATCTTACGCTTGGCGCCACGGCAGTGGCTTCTGGTACTGCTGTAGACCTAGATTCGTTCGCGCGTAACGAGTCGTATGCATCGTTGTTTACAGATGGGACAACGACATATGACCGTGACTGGAACGCGGACCCTCGCCCCATTGCAGGATTGACTAAGGCCGGCAAGCTTACGCTGTCGTTGGGTACGCTTAACATCACAGTCGGTCCAGGAGCTGGCTACGCTGCAATCGGCGCTTCTGACTTCAAGGCATTTTCCTGGCCTAGCACACCCAAAACACTGACGGCGACAAGTGGCAATCCCAGAATTGATCTGATCTTAGCGAACAACGCTACTGAACCAGCCACGATTGACTACTTGACAGGCACAGCCGGAGCAACACCACAACCACCTGCTGTTCCCGCAGGTAAGACAGCTTTGTTTGAGATCTATGTGCCGCCATCGACATCAACTGTAGATGGTATGTTTTTCTACCGTCGATTGAATCGGCGAGTGTCGTTTCCGTTGTCCCAGATGTGGGGAGTTTTGCAGGGATGTAATCCAAACTGGTCGGCTGCTACGCTCACACAGAGTGCAACCTGGAGTCCACGAAGCGAGATTAACTCTGTCATAATTGATGGAGAAGTATTGCAAGGTAACGGAATCCTGCGTGCTGAAGATGATTCTATCCATCCGCCCACCAACACCTCTGGAATTTTGTTGAAGCCATTCTATATCTATGCGTGTGGTGGTAGGCACAATCCATTGTCAGGTGACGGCAATATCTCAGGTTCATATGTGACTGACCCTGCAGCCATTGCTGTTGTATTCAGTACCACTACACCTGATATGAATTTGGGCTGTGCGAGTGCCGCTCTAAACATTGCATCATTCGGTGCACGAGGAGCAATCAACCGGATGGGCTGTACATACATCGGTATAGGTTACACACGTAACGATAGCGGTACGACTCGTAAGGTACATGTCGCGTACCAAGGTGATTGGGTTTACGGCTGCGGTGAACCATTGAACGGCACAAATGGTCTCACCTTTAGCGATGGAAACACGCTAGATTTGACTCTACAAAACCCTCCTGCGCCGTCTTCAGCCGTACTCGCCATTCCTCAGTTTGACCAAACTATGGGAAATGTGAATGAGGTTTGTCACCTAGAGTTGCAGCCCGAGAATGGACTGACGGTTGGATATAGTAACGCCGGTCCTGCCCAAGGTACAATCATACGTTTGTCTGGAACAGGAAACATAATTTCAGTGGCAGCAGGAATCATACCTATTGCCTCTAACGCCGGGGCCAAGATCAGAGCAGCTGCTAGCTTTGATTCAGGCGGATCTGAACTAGCCCATGCTAATGCTGTTGCGTACAACATGAACGTTCCAAGACTAACTTTGGCTGGTCAGATGGGACCATCGTTATTCACATGATAACGGCAGTCACAATTACTACGTGTGCACGTCCGGGAGGTGTCTCATACCTGCGTGAGACCGCTGAGGCGTTGTTACGTGAGGGAGCAGATCACTGTACGTACAAGGCGGTGATAGTTGACGGTGTGCTAGACGATAAGCCCCGTGGTTGGACTACCGTATCGCATGTGCTTGTGTGTAGCGTGCGCGCAGTCATGTGGCGTGCGTTTCGTTACGCAAAACAACGTGACGTAGACATGTTGCTGTACTGTGAAGACGACATTACTCCCTGTCGTAATGCTGTACGCCACATACTACAAACACGCGTCCCAGAAGATTGTGCGTTTGTAGACTTTCACGACATGGTTGAACTGCGAAGTGGTGCCTCAAGAGGTTTGCATGTCCGTAGGTTCGATGGACTGTTGCGTCACAAATATATTGGCAATCAGTGCATGATGTTTCCACGCAGGACGATTGACTGGCTCGTGCAGCGTGATCCTGTGTATGATTACGCTCCTGTCCACCATGCCGATGCTGCGCTTGGAAAGCTTTTGGAGGCCTCTCCATGGCCTCAGTACGGGATCTGTGTTCCTGCTCTCGTCAGACACATCGGTGAGGTATCCGCCGCTCACCCAGAGCTTTCATTACGTGGATCAGTAGCTAGACTTCCTACTAATTACTATGGTGATGACTTCGACCCGTTAGCAACAGAGGAGAGAGTGTATGCGCCACATCAAGGTACCGTTTCCGATCACGCTACATAACCCACATACAATGAAAGTTCTGCGAAAAGACGATGGAACACCGGAAGAGGTGGTTTCTTTTCGTAGTTTCATCAACAACTTGTTGACTAACCCGAAATGGGTAGAGACGTACACCAATCTCAAGGCCGCGTCAGTCATTTCTACAGCTGTGAATGCATTGTTTGACGGTGAAGAGCTGGTACTGCCTGAAGATGCGTGGAGAATGCTGTCGGAAGCGGCTATGTTTCCAAAGCAGATCATAGTCACGCCGAATGGACCTGTTGTTGTGGTCGGATTCGGTTTTCATCCGCAAGTGAGTGTGCAGCTTATTCCTATGTTGGACGCCATTTTCAACGCCACACTAGTCCCTGATCCGCAAGAGGCTACGCCTCCTCCTCCTCCTCCTGCTTCATTGCAGTAATTGAACGCATAAGCAGTACTTGTTGCTTTTGGTGCACCTTCGGTAGGTTCTCAGTCTGAGAGGTATGTGACATGTCCAACTTCGTGTACGACAACACGTCGCTGGTCTTTCCGAAGACCAATCTCTTCACTGTCCCGCCCGGAGGCGACCCAGGCCAGTATCTGGCTGCGGGTGACTGGAATACGGCAATGCAAGCGCTGTTGGATGTGCGCGGTGGCTTGCTCAACGCCCAGTATTTTGGATTCGCGGTCGGTGATTCTGTAGGTCTATCAACAGCAGGCACTGCGCGACTTCGTTTCAACAGTGGCAACTTCCTAGAAGCCTCCGTGAACGGAGGCGCATACGCGCCTATCACGCCGCCAAGCACTGGCGATAACGCTACGTGGTCCCTCAGCGTGTGCCGCTACTATCTGATTGACTATGACGGCGGCAACGACGGAAACGTTGGTTATGTTGATGCTGCTCCTGGATCAACGATTACACCCACTGGCAAGGCGCTCAAGACCATTGAGCGCTTCCACCAAATCTTTCCTAAAGTCGGGTCTGGACGTATGGTTGCGGTCTTGGTCAAACCACGATCTGGTGGAGCGACTTATAAGAAGCAAGATGGCGTAACTGATGATGGGTTCAATTTCACAGGAGTTAATGGTTACGCAGTCATACTGCGCCGCGGAAGCACAGACCTTACAAACTCAGCTTCAGATCGTATCTCTCTAGGCGCGATCATAGCCTCAACGGGTCCAAACGGTGATTCATCTTGGACGGTGGGGTCAGGCAGCACCTCGAGTATTACGATAAATGCTGGTACCCTCCCAACTACGGATAGTTTGGTGGGCTACCGCATTCGCTTCACACCCACCACCACGACTACAGCGCTACGTAATGTATGCGGATTCATCAACGCACAGACGTCGGGGGTAGGAACAATAACCATAGGCGGTAACCTAGGAACCTCGCCCGTCAATGGTGACACGTTCTGGATAGAACGCCCGGGAGTGAGAATCGCCTCCTTCAAGGAGGCAGACAGCGCCACCGCATGGCCTTTGGCTCAATTCACTGCATACGCACCAACCAACGCTAACGACCTTTTGCGGACACTCAGCACAGTGGGGTTTGCCGGCACAAGTTCGTCAATGACGTTTACCATAGGAGCGAGCGCCCAAGCCACGTATTCGTTCGTCGAAGTTATCAACGGCTCCGCAACGTCTGTTGTTGGCAACGGTGGTGCTCTAGGAACTGTTTGGATTCAAGATTTCTATCAAGATGAGACTGGAGCGGTGGTAGTAACTGGTGCTGGACTTCGATCAGCAGGACGCGTCGGAATCAAGACGCTTGGAGCGTTTGTAGCCTACTCCTCCGCATTCTTATGGGCGCCAGGAGGTGACGTCAGTCTGATTACTCAGGCAGCGAGTATCGGAGTCGGTGGCAAAGGGTCTTATTTCGCTGGTGGAGTCCGCCTCGTGGGCGGCGCGGCCAAGGTCGAGGGGGGTGCTTCCACCTTTGGCTATTTGGATTTCCTCGGGGCCGGGTCAGTGGAGCGCCGTACCAGGTTGATCGGAAACCTGGCAGTCAACATGAATGAGGTGTCCATCTACGGCGTAAACATCACCGGCGCCGGGTCCTCCGCCGCAATTGCGCTGGGGGCTAGTTCGTACATAGGTAACAACCAGTTTATGCGTGTGGCTATCGACGATGTTGTCGGATCAAGCGGCAACACTCGTTGTGGTATAGACACTACCGCCGTCTACAACTGCACTCTGCGTCTCGGTACACAAGTCGCCAACACTGTCACTGGGTCACTAGGCGACATCATCATAGCGGACAGCGTAGTTCTGTCGCACAGCTACTTCACGAAATACACACGCGCCGATGCACAGGGCAATCAGTTTGTAGGAACTGGAAAGTCATTTGCATCTGCCGCTGATTGGGATCCAAGCCTAGTTCGGTACTACTTTGTAGACTACGATGGCGGTGGGGATGGGAACATTGGGTACGTTGATGCGACTGCAGGAGCCACGGTAACGACTACCGGATCACTCAAGACTCTTGAGCGCTTGTTCCAGATCTTGCCTCGACATGGCAACGGACGTAAATGTGTGATTCTAATCAAGCCGCGATCAGGAGGCGCTACATACAAGAAACAGGACACCATTACAGATGATGATCTTGATTTCACTGGGGTAACAGGATACGCCTCTGGATTCCCCTTTGTACGTGGTTCCGACCTTACCAACAGTGCTACAGATAAGATTGTCTTAGGAGCACGAATTGCGATTGCTGGCCCTGGCGCTGGAAGCAGTTTTGCCGTCGATACGGCTACCACATCCGGTGTGACAATCGCTTCCGGCTCGTTTGGTTCGACAGACACAGCAGTAGGTTTCCGCCTGCGTCTAGGAACCACTGAAGGCGACCACATCGTTGCCAACACTTCTACTTCGCTCACGGTGAGTCCGAACATGAGCGGAACTCCTAACCACGGCGACACGATCTACGTTGACCGTCCAGGTGTTCTTGTCTCAACAGTGACACTTCCAGCAAACCAGCTAATGACTATAGCTGGTATCGGATTCACATCCACATCTGTTGGTGCATTACGCGCTCTTGGTCAAGCTAGAATCCACTTCTGTGAGGGAATCGGCTCTACTACCAATGCCACGTTTGTAGCTGGATCATCCGGCACCAATGGTGGGGCGAGCGAGGCAGGCAGCCTCGTTATGGGCCGTAATTACACGGATGAGACTGGAACGGATCTCACGCGAGTCGGGCCTACCCTTCGTATTGCTGGTGGAATCATCATCAATTTCAATGGGCCAGGCTCTATCAGCTCAATAGCTGCGATCAACAGCTCTGCTCCTATTACGATTTCTGTATCGACAGGACAGGTAGCTACTAACTCATACTTCGCTAAAGCACCTACCCTGGTTTCTACAGGTGGGGTTGTTATCTGGAGTACAAACAGTGCTTTTGCACAGTCTACTCGTTGTGTAAGTGGCGGTTTGGTCATCTCCGGTCCTGCCACTGTTCAGAAATTCGATATTACCAATGCAGGTGCAACACCGGCGCTCACTCTTACCGATGGCGGTCTGGTCACGATAGATGGAGTGACTGGATCGTCTGGTAATACTGATGTTGGAATCGACGTATCTGGGCAATACGGCAAGGTGATTAGCCTAGGCACCAGTGCGGTAAATACCGTCACTGGCAGCGTCGGCGATGTCCGGACAGCTGGCAGCATTTTCGCCCATACCTACCTGGCCAAAGCAGGCTACGTTGACCGGACGGGCAATATCTATCTTGGCGTGGGAGGGTTAAATACTGGTACCGCCTTGTGGAATCCTACCCTGGTTCGTTACTACCTCCTCGATTACGACGGAGGTGATGATACCCACATCGGATATGTGGATGCTGCTGCTGGCGCCACGCTCACTCCAACTGGTCTTGCAATCAAGACAGCAGAGCGCCTATTCCAGATATTGCCAAAATACGGCAATGGGCGTCAGTGCGTGATCTTGATCAAACCTCGTAGTGCTGGAGCTACATACAAGAAACAGGACACAACCACCGACGACGACCTAGATTTCACTGGAATCTCTGGTTATGGTTACCTGCTACGCAGAGGCAGCACCGATCTCACAAACAGTGCTGCGGACCATATTACGCTTGGAGCAATTCAAGCAGTAGTGGGTCCCAACGGAGACGGATCATTTCCGATCTCGGGCGGTGCTACAGTCAGTAGTTTTACCGTCAGCTCCGGGTCTCTTGGTTCTACCGATGCTGTGGTTGGTTGTCGTGTGCGGTTCAAGGGTGACGTAACTGGCGCACTTGCGAATGTGTGTGGTTTCATCAACGCGAACACAGGTACTGTCGTAACAATAGGCACAGACCTTGGAACCGCGCCCGCTGCGGGAGATTCGGTGTACATAGAGAAACCAGGTGTTGTGTTTGCTGGCTTCAAAGAAGAAAATGCAGGCCGCGGCGGTCCGCTTGGCACATCGGATTTCTCGACTCCTGTATTAGCTGGAATTGCTTTCAATACTACTACTGCTAACCGAGTAGCATTGGGCATAGCAGGCGGAAACGCTACTTACAGTTTCGTGCACCAGACAGGCGCGACCAGCAACATTGTGTCTTCGTCATACACTGGCACTCATCGCATTACGCTTCAGCCGAGCTATCCCGATGAGTCAGGAACGGCAAGGTCTGTAGGTGTTGGCGCTTTGATGGCAGGTGCTTCCCGTCTACAAGCTGACTTGATCAAAGCAGATTCAATAGCCTACACATGTGATGATGCGAGCGGATTACAGTGGGATGGCGCTCCTATAGTTATGTTCTCCGGTGGATCATACGTCAAGGGTCAAGTAATACTGTACTGCAGGTTCCAGAACAACAACGGAGTTGGCAAGGCATCAACCAGTCAGAGAAGAACACGCTTTGTTCCGAACAGCGGCAATCACGGTGGGTTGATTGTGTTCGGACCCACAGCCATCAATGGCATCGATTTTTCCGCATACTCAACCCTGTTGACAGGTACTGCTGCCATATCACTCGGCACACCATTTACCGGTCAATCAGGAGTAATCAATCCAGGTGTGTACGGTTGTCCAGTTGCTATTGATGACTGCATAGGGTCACTCAACGCAGGATGCTTTGGGATTGACGTACGTGATGCATATGGAATGGATGTTGCCATCGGTCAGGGTGGTTCTGGTGCTGTGACGGTGACAGGGAGTGCTGGTGATATTCGCATCGCGGGCGGCACCTTTCTAGCATATACAGCTCTCGCAACCTACGTTGTGCGTGACAATCATGGTAACGTGCTGAAGGGGGCTGGTAATACCTTCGATTTTGGTGGTGACGGCTCATCATCGCAGCGTGTAGTAGCTAATGAGTTGTGGGTACGTAAAGAGGGCACGGCAAATCGCATCGGTGTCATGCGGGCACTTCCTAGCGCGTTCGATCTCACGTCTGACAACTCAGTTCCCCTCACATTATCTACATGGGATGGCGGTGCATATACGCAGCGTGCTTACATCCACGATACCAATGGAAATATGCGGGTTGGGGGTACCGTTTCAGACCCCAATGTGAAACTATTCGTCGAAGGTCGCTTCGGTGCTGCCAGAGGAGCAGATGTTGCGTCGGCTGGGGACATGACCCTCGGCACAGACGGCACATCCTTCAAAATAACTGGCACCACGACAATAAATACGATCATCGCAACGAATTGGCAGCCTGGGCTGATTCCGCTGATTCTAGTTTCGTCTGGATTGACGGTGAAGAACAACGGTACAGGAGCTGGCGCCAAAATCTTCATGAAGTCAGGCGGTGATTTAACGACTTCGGTGGCGAACACTCCATTGTTGCTTTACTACGATGGCACTCAGTTCTTTCAGATGTGATAGAACATGGCCCATCTAGTACATGAGCTTGTCTTTCCGCTTGGAGGCGATCCGAGTACAGCCTCTGCCAAGCTGATCAAGGTCAACTTGTGGGCCAAAGACACGCTTGAGCTGATCTTCTCGAATCCCATCAAGGTGGATGCAGCAGCGTCCTCTGTGGCTTCTTACAAAGTGTACCGCACAATAGAAGACGGTGTGGTGAATGGAGTAGCTGTCACAGTAACTGCAGTACGTCCAGGCACTTCAGTTACCACTGCAAAGATCTACTTGAACATTACGCAGCCGTCGCACGGAGCAGCCTATGCTGTGTCAATCGTAGGTACGCTAGTCACAGCTGACAATGTGACAATAGGAACTGACCTTGCCTACTTCAGAGGACATCGTACGAAGATTGATATTCGTACGTCCGTGGGGTCACCAATCTACGACTATCGTCCAGGCGCCTATATGAGAGAGATTCTCAACGCTTTAGGACGTTCGGATCATCTGATTGGTGGACACATTCTGTCGGTAGACAAAGCGTTGTTCGTCGCGCCAGTAGACAGTGGAACAGGAAGCGTAGTTCCTCCGCCACCGCCTGATTCACCCGCAGCAAACCAAGGCTTCACGTCAGGCTTTACGTTCCCACTCACGGGCTAAGAATATGAGTCAGCCAGACGGGTTTAGAGACGAGTTTCACGATGCTGTGGCGTTGAAGGTGACAGGCAGTTCAGGCAAGGCTGTCCTGTTTCTCAAACTCGTCAAGCTGTACCCCGAGTGTCTTATGCTGACATCGGATGCGCCTCAACTGCACCCGCTGTTCTGTCTAGCACACGATGTGTGTCCGCGTAACCAATCGTGCATGGACAAATTGGTGATGCGTACGAAGTACATTTTCGACACATTTCCTGATGTGGTCGTGTTGCTGCTCTACTTCAAACATCACGACAAACCTGACTCACACAGAGCGGGTGTTTTTCGGCGAGATATGACAGAGCCGCGCCTCATCACTTTCAACCGTTCCGTGTGGGAGAAGATGAAGACAGTAGGCACTGCCTATGCCTGGACTATTCCTGATTCTGTGTTTCTGCAGTCGAACCCACTGGCAAATCAGCTGGTTACCCTCCGCGCTTCTTGACCTGTCAAGTGGAAAGAGGGTAGTCTCAGTCTACTGTGTCACTTGGAAAAGTTGATCTGAACCAGATTCAGGTTGCGCGAACAGCGCTCGGTGAGGACATCGCCCCGGATCCAAACGCGCCAGTGCTTGCTAGTGTGGCGTTTCGGAAGACGTGGGCACGCACACCGTCCTACTGGATCGAAATAGTGTTGGCTCACCATCACATGCAGATACATAGTCGGTGGCGTTGGTTCGACAAGAACAAGAACGAGTGGATAGAAGGCTACAAAGTACAAGACAAGCCGACAACAGACGCTGCGAAGATAACCGCATTGTACACACGCTTGGTAAGGGAAAAGCTCACAGGAACAGGCTACATAGTTGACAATTCACGCGGTGTAGGTACTGACGTAGTTCAGAAGCTAGAGAAAGAGAAGTTCATTGAGCAAGAAGCGCTGAAAGCAGTGAACGCACTGAATAATGAGCAAGAAGCATTGGAAGCATTGAATGCTGACAATACAAAGAAAAACCATACGCCACCACCTACACTTGTGGAGCGTCGAGGGAAGTTTGACGTATGGGATTGATTCAGCCTCAACACATCACTGCTGGACAGACTGACTGCACGATCTCAATCGTGGGGCATAGAGCCTACATTGATGGTCGGTTTCCGTTGGCAGTGGTACGTAAGGCTACGTCCTACTATGTTGACGGTTTCATATACTCCAAAGCGTACAAACGCCGTGTGTGGGACGGTAAGAAGCATCTGTTTGATCAAGTCTCAAACTCTATGCCTGCTGGCTTGGTGCCTTTGGTGATAGAAGAGCTGAAGGTCTACGATCCGCAAGGCAGTGTGCGTTTGGTTGACGACTCAGCTGCCAATTGTCCTCCGATAGGTAACAAGGGTTTTTCGTTACTGGGAATCGAGTTCGGCAAAGGTGTGTTCGACTACCAGCTTGCTGCTGCGAAGGCGATGGTAGAGGGGAAGAAAGGCATACTGCGCATCGCAACAAATGGCGGGAAGACTGAGGTGGCGTGTGCGGTCACGAAGCATATCGCGCTCCCTACGCTGTTTCTGGTGGACCGGGTGGTCCTGGTCTACCAGACCGTTTCTCGCTTCGCCAAGCGCTTGGGAATGCGCGAGGAGGACATCGGCTTTGTAGGCGACGGGGAGTACCGCCTGGGGAAATGGATCACTGTGGCAACCCCTGCGTCTCTCACCAACCGTCTCGACCTGCCGGACGTCAAGAAGCTGCTTTCCACGATTCAGGTAGTGATCAGTGACGAGTGTCACCACGTAGCTGGTGATACGCATTACGATGTTTTGTCGCATGTGCACGCGTACTTTCGGTTTGGGTTGAGCGGTACACCACTCGACCGTTCAGACGGTGCTGATCTACGCCTCCTCGCACAGACTGGCCCGGTTCTGTACGACGTCTCGAACAAGCTGCTTGTCGAGCGCGGTATCTCCGTCCCTCCGTCTGTGGAGATGGTGAAGATCCACACTCCCATCATTCCGCACAAAGGCGCGCTCACATACAGAGACGTAGAGACACTCGGTATTGTGACTAACAATCACCTAAACACCAAAGCGGCTACGCTTGCCATTCAACACGCACGCAATGGCGAACAAGTGGTTATGCTTGTCGACAAGAAGGCGCAAGGCAAAGCACTCAGCCTGTTACTCGAGAAACACTCAGACAAACCTTGGGCGTACCTCACAGGCTCAGAGAAGGGCGAGAAGCGGTTGAAAGTGCTCCAACAGTTCACCGAATGCCAAGTGAACATTTTGGTCGCGACGCCAATTCTAGACGAGGGTGTCGACATACCGAATATCGACGTACTCATTCTCTGTGCAGGTGGGAAAGCCAAGATCCGACTCCTGCAGCGGGTAGGGCGTGGACTGAGAACCAACACAGGGAAAAAACGTCTGTTGGTCTACGATTTTGCCAACTTCTGCCACAAGTGGCTGTTGCGGCACTCACTTGAGCGCCTGAAAACCTACAAAGATGAGGCTTGCTTTTTGATCACAAGCTCCTCTTGAAGCTTCTCAAGCTGAGAGTAGGATGGTAGGTGGTCAATGTCCACCGCCAGTGATGCCCACACCGCGCCGCTGGTTTTGACGCTGACTGCGCGCCCGCCAGCCTGGGTGGACATCGGCGGTCTCGGCGGAAAACTCCTCACTGCAGTTCGATATGGAGTGAAAGCGAACTACCGTGAGTATAACGCCAAGACTCATGTGTGGTCAGTGCATTTGTCGTGGTTGTCGTGGTTGGTTCATTTGTCACGCTCATACGGATATGAAGTCAATTACGGCGCGCTGCCGATGGAATGGCAGCTGTTAGCAGCTGGTGCGAACCTGTTAGCTGACATGCAGGGACTGGACGAGAGCCCATTTGCGAAACTGTTTTTGCTTGACGACGCGCCACTGACTGTAGTGCAGGCCGCTTACCGGGCACTGTCGAAGGTCTACCATCCTGACATTGCTGGTGGGAATCCGGAACGTTTCCGCGAGATCAGTGCCGCATACAAGGCGATTCTCAGTCGACGCTCCGACGGTGGTACGAAAAAATCGTGAAGTTTCCGACAGATGCAACAGTGTGTTGACACCTACAAAAATTGCCCGGTATTGTGACAGCTCCGACTGTTGGTACTTTGACAGAAACCTAAGGGTTTCAAGGACTTCGGAGGGATTATCAGTGGCAGAGCTGTGTCAAGATCCGATCGAAGCACGCCTAGAATCACTGCTTAGAGTTTTTGGAATTAGACAATGGCAACGGCCTTTCAATCACAGTGACGTCACTCAGCTAATACAGTGTCACCCGAGACTAGTCGCTGCTGTAGTGGACCGTGGCGTTCAGCGCATGTGGTTCCTATTGAGGGGCACCGAGTATACGCTAACCAGACAAGGCAAAGCCCGTATTCAAGAGCTAAAATCTTCTGACGCTGCGCAGGGCCTACAAAATCAACGCGTCAATGAGTCGTCCGTCTCTGGTGATTCTAGAAAGCCAGAATCAGTAACGACTGCCGCTCCGGTTGATGATTCTACAGAAAAGCCGCGTGATAATGCTACGTTACGTGATTCTAGAAAGCCAGAATCAGTTTCCATCGATTATGCTACGCAGAATGTTCATGAAAAACTCAACGATAATGCTACGTTAACTGCAGCCTCTGGGTCCGGGTCTGGGGGATTGCTTCGTCGCGTCAGCGACGGTGGAATTCCAGAGAGCTATTTCCCGAAGGGAAAAGCGGGTCTGGAATTCCACTCATACCCAGTATCTAGATCTCCTGATCTGGATCCAGATCAGATCAGATCTCAGATCCCAGATCCGCGCGCGCGTAGCAATTTCAATGCCGACTCTTACGCCAAAGCGGCAGCTGCAGATTTGATTAGAGCTACACGCGAAGCGCCTAATCGCAATGCACGTGTGACAGATAGCGAAGACCGTGCGCGAGCATTTGCTGTAGCGCAGACGTTTGCGTCTCTACGTCAGATTCACGGTAATTGGGGCGCTCCTGTGCAGCTAGCAGCGATTGGACCTGGTAACCGTGAGTACACGTGCTTGCTCAAAGCTGCAGCGAACGCTGAAGCTCTAGGCGTAACGTATGATGTGTATGTCAAAGCGCAGTTCTACTGGTTTGACAAATGGTTCAATCGCGAGCCGCGCGTGTGGGAGCTTGTGTCGTCAGATGACGCTGACCATAAGATGCCTGCTACTGAGCGTGTACGCGCATATCTACGCGAGATTGCCAAAGGCACAGTGGATCCGCAGCGTAACATATACGGTCACGCGCGTACGTCACCTAAGATTCCAGTGGCAGTGCTTCTTCAACACGGAGACCGTACGTTAAAGCGATTGATGGAAGTGCACAACGCTACGGAAGAGCAGATTTTGCTCACATTCGCTAAAGGAAGCAGTGCACAGCACTACTTCGATCGCAGCTGGTTGAAACAAAACGAGACGTATCAGCGCCTGAGAAAAGAGAACAGGCTCTAACAGTCTCGTTTTCGAAAGGGGATACTTGCTATGGATCTGCGTGGTCTAGGTTTGCCTGTTGGTGATGGGTTGCTTATGTCTGTGCCAGGGAGGCTGACTCAACATCCTCCATTCTCGTTAGACACTAAGTTTCTAGCACAGTACCATGGCAGACAACCAAACTGGGGACCATTAGGTTACGTCACATACAAGCGCACATACGCTAGACGGCTAAACAATGGAGCGTATGAGGAGTTTTGGCAGACCTGTCAGCGTGTAATAGAAGGCACATACCGCATACAGCAGACACACTGTCAGACTCTACGACTGCCGTGGAATGCGGACAAAGCGCAAGCGTCCGCGCAGGAGATGTTTAGGCGTATATGGGATTTCAAGTTCACACCTCCTGGTCGTGGGCTGTGGATGATGGGAACAGGTTATGTAGACAAGATCGGCGGCGCAGCGCTCAATAATTGTGCGTTCGTGTCAACGGTTGAACTAAAAGCCAGTTTCTCTGCGCCATTCTGTTTTTTGATGGACATGTCAATGCTCGGTGTAGGCGTTGGCTGGGACACTAAAGGCGCCGGTAAGGTCACGATCCAAGAACCGATATACAGCGACAAAGTGTTCGAAGTACAAGACAGCCGTGAGGGATGGGTTGACCTTGTTCGCAACGTACTGGAGTCGTATGTACGTGTCACAAAGTGTCCTAAGCAGATAGATTACAGCAGAGTACGTCCAGCTGGTTCACCTATACGTACGTTCGGTGGTACTGCTAGTGGTCCTGGTCCGCTCAAAGAGCTTGTAGAGTCGATCCACAAAGTTCTGCGCCCATTGATCGGTAAGCCGATTACATCCACTGCCATCGCTGATCTGTTCAATCTAGAAGGTCGGTGTGTGGTGTCTGGTAACGTTCGGCGTAGTGCGGAGATTGGGTTCGGTGATCCGAATGACACTGAGTTCAATGCGCTCAAAGATCCGACTGAGCTTAACGCTATGGAGGCTCGTCAATCACAGATACGTCAAACCATTCTGAACATGCAGGTCGGTGAAGAGGTTGTCAACGGTACTGCAGTGGTTGACAGTGATCGTGGTAAGTCTTTGAAGCAAATGGCAGATGAGCTTCACGCGCTGAACCAGCGTATTGAAGAGCATCCATTACGCACACACCGTTGGGCATCCAACAACTCGATCTTTGCGAAGGTCGGCATGGATTACTCGTCATTTGCGGAACGGACAGCATCCAACGGTGAACCTGGATACATGTGGTTGGACAATGCGCGTGAGTATTCGCGTATGGTAGACCAACCAGATCACAAAGACCATGCTGCTGCTGGGGGAAATCCTTGCGTTCCAGCAGGTACACGTATTCTTACACGCGATGGTTACAAGGCTATTGATACGTTAGTAGATCAGGATGTTGTGGTATGGAATGGAGATCAGTGGTCTACAGTTCGTCCGCGTGTTACAGGCAAGGATGAGCCGCTTGTACGTGTTGTTCTCTCTGACAATACGAGTCTTGTGTGTACTGAATACCATGAATGGCTGATCGCTTCAGGTCGGCGCAACACAGGCGAGGTGCGTGTACGCGCGCAAGATTTGAAACCAGGTGATGCATTGTCGAAGTATGACATGCCTGTGGTGGAGGCTGGTATTCCACTTCCACATGCATACACGCATGGATTTTTTTGTGGTGACGGACAGACTACAGCTGGTGGATACAAGGGCGCGCTGTTGTACGGTGTGAAGATTGATTTGCTTCCTCATTTGGATGGACAGTCTTCCGGCGAACCGGACAAGTATGGACGTGTTTGGAAAGGCTTTCCTTGTAGTATTCCTGACAAGTTTACGGTGCCACATGAAGCGGACGTTACGTCTAAGCTTCAGTGGTTTGCTGGTTTGTTGGATGCGGATGGGTGCGTAGTACGTAATCCAAACAGCGTCGGCATCCAGTTGGGTAGTGTGAATTTGTCGTTTCTTATGGATGTGCGCTTAATGCTTACTACGTTAGGCGTACAGGCTAAAGTTACTAAACGCGCAGAAGAAGGTATGCGTAGCATGCCGAATGGTCATGGAGGTATGCAGGACTATTTTTGTCAAACGGCTTGGGTACTGAATGTCAATGCCGAGGACACGTACAGATTGGTGTCTTTGGGTTTGCGTACGCATCGTTTGGATTTGCCGGCGAAATGTCCTCAACGTGACGCACGCCGGTTTGTTACGGTAGAGAGTGTTGAGAAGTGTGGTGTTGCGGATGTTGTGTATTGCTTTGATGAACCTCTGAACCACTCTGGTTGTTTTGAAGGCATAATCACAGGACAGTGCTTAGAACAGAGTCTAGAGTCGTTTGAGCTATGTTGTGTGAGTGGTGATACACGAATTCTTACGCGTGACGGGTATCCACGTATAGTTGATGCTGTAG
>Ga0335069_10000631_pt1 | contig 57818 bp, 85 predicted proteins | sample Lox_Sample_11_FD_206714 | JGI IMG/M metagenome (GOLD analysis project Ga0335069, IMG submission 206714) | Soil microbial communities from Loxahatchee National Wildlife Refuge, Florida, United States - Lox_Sample_1.1 | ecosystem: Environmental > Terrestrial > Soil > Wetlands | place: USA... | reverse complement strand
CACTGCTGGTAATCCGACGCATTTCTTTACCTCTACGCAGCCGGTTTCCATGTACACGGTCGTTAAGCTGAACGACAACACCGTGAACAATCGTTTTTTCGCGACCTTCACGGATCTAAGCGGATCGGCGAACGCCGTTTTCGGAGTGAACGCGACGAACGGCTGGTACCTCACGCAGTTTCCGGCAAACCCATTTGTGTCCTCAGTGACGCCTGGGACGGTCAGTTTCCACCGATACGCGTTCACTTTCGACGGGCTTGGCACGTCGCTCTCTGACTATGCGCTGTACTACGACAAAGTCCTGCAATCCCCAACCAATGCGAACCAAGGACATGGGGACACGCTCACCGCGATTGGATACGACGGAGACAATGGAGACACCGGAAACTCATTCGACATGGCGTTCTTCTGCGTCTGGAATAAAAAGCTCTCGGCCATGGAATTGACGGCGATGGACAACTGGACTAGCAGCTTCTACGGGCTGCCATAGGGGGAAAAATGCAGAGCCTTCAAATTGGGGATAAGGTTCCCGCGCAGATTCAGCTATTCGACGGAGCCACGAACAAATATGTCCGCGCCTGGGTCAGGGACGCGAATAACGTCCTCGTAGGCGGTGCACCGATCAACCTCACCCACATCTCCAACGGTTTGTACTCCAACCTATCTCTCTCCGTGCCGCCCACCTACTTCCTCACGATCCAGTACATCGTCTACGAGGACTCTGGCTACACGACGATCGATCCGACGGAGGGATGCGCGCTTGACCAGTACGCGGTGGGAGCGCAGCCACAGGTGGGGACTCCGATTCCGCTGTATATCCAGACCTTCGATGCGAACCCGAGCGTGTTCCCGACGGCCACGATGTACAACGATAGCAATGTGCCGATCGGGTCTCCGATCCCCCTCGCGGAGATCCAGAACGGGCTGTATGGGTACAATACTTTCCTGTATCCCGCGAACGAGTTCGTGACCGCGCAGCTTTTAATCTGGCAGGACTCAGGCCACACGGTGCTGGACGAGGACTACTCCTTTCAGTCCCAGGTGTTCGTCACCGGATCCGGAGCGACGGCAACGGCCCCGACCTTCTATCCGCTGGTCGGACAGCTCGACGCGGACATTATCCCCGGCCCGAACGACGTGCAGGACGAGATCATTATCGGCGAAGATCGGGTATTGGCCATCCGAATCCAGAACGGGATAAACCAGGAGCCGTTCGACCTGACGGGCGTAACGAACATCGCGCTGAGCTTTTTGAACGTGGACAACTCTGTCCTCGTGGTTCAGACCACGGATCCCTCGGTGCCGATAAACGTGACCTCCGCCCCCGCGGGAAAGTTCACCTGCGCGTTGTCCGCGGCACAGACCGGAAACCTCATGATGGGGAACCCGGCGCCGTTCTCAATTGCGCTGACGTTCCCCAGCGGGCTGGTTCTCTGCAATATGCCGTATCAGCTCCAGATTTCCCCGCCATCGGTAGGGCCGTTCAGCTGAGCGCCGCGCCTAGGACAAGGGCAGCGCGTTAAGCTGTGGTTTCAGAGACTGTCCGTGTTTTCAGAGTCTCTACTTCAGCCTGCAGCTTCCTCAGCAGGCACTGCTGCTCCCCCAGCTGATGAGACAGGTTGGAGATCATGTTCCCGACCATGTTGATGAACCACTCGGCGGATTCATGGTCCTTCTGGATAAACCACAGATCTATGGGCGTGACGTCGTTCGGCAGTTTTTTCTCCTTGCACCACTGGAGAAAGGATAGGTAGCCCTTTCTCTGCTCCTCGGACTCGAAGTCGGAGTCTGCGGGTAGACAGGCGATGGCTGGGTAGACTTGCAGCTTCATAAATCCTCTCCTAAAACAAGGGCCGCCTTATCAATTTTTCCCTGAAAAACAGCCATGTTCGTATTCCCGTGATCGACCGGATTTGCTTGTGACAGGAAACCTCTAGCCTCGTTCATTAGCTCCCAAAGTGCGCTATGAAGAGCCTTATTTTTCGCTTCGATATTATCCATACTTCGCCTCAGCTCCCGATTAAAGCATTTCAGTCTATCGACCTCTTCTTTTAATTTCTCGTAGGCCTTACCCAGAGTGGCCTGATTTGTACTGAGAATCCTTTTTATTTGAGACTTCGAAATCACAAATCCTCCAGTTCCAGAAACTTCTTCTCGAAGAGAAATCTCAGCTCCATGCGCTCTAGTTTTCCGAGGTAGCAGGGGCAGTTTTCGGCGTCGAATCGCTTCCGCTTCCCGGCTTTCTTGAGGAAGTACCCTGGGAAAAAAGCCACGTCGCGCGTTTGGTCTCCCAGATAGACCACGAACCCGGCCGGCACGCCCCAATCGTTGTAGAGCACGGCGCGCTCCAGCTGCACCTCGCTGATGTCGGAGCTGGTGAAGAACCCGGACTGAAACGTTTTGCAGTCAACATAGGCTGTCCGACCGTCCCGGGTGTGAAGTGTAAAGTCGAGGTTCGATCTGAATAGCTGCACTCTGCGCCCGGTATATCGTCCGGTGAGGTGGTTGCGGATGGGCAGAATCCCCGAGTGCCGCGCGATCCTCTCGAAGGTGTCCTCGAACTGCTTTCCCTGGATCCAGTTGTCCCGGGGCTTCAGCGCATTTCGTTTGGACGGCAAGGGGTCCTTTGTTCCTCGCTCGCCTTCAGCAGCTCGATCTCCCTGCTCAGGTACCAGCGAGCTTTCTCCAGATCCTGCACTTCCTTCGTCGGATCCTTCTTCCCCGCCCTCGCGATGTATTTGCATGCCGTTCCTCGGTTGAAATTAAGTTTCTGGTCCTCAATGAATTCGATGACCTCGATCTTGCCAGTGTTGTAGTGAGGTGGATGATTTACTAAATCGGTCATATCGGGCTCCCGTTTTGTCTGCGAATCTGTATTTCCTGCCAGCGATGTTTCTGATCCTGGGGAGGCTCGGCCAGGGACAGCCGCAGGTCATCGTACGGACGCAGGGCTCCTGTGGCGGCAGCCTGCGGAGGTCTTTCCACGTAATAACAAACCCAGCCGGTTATATATTTCGTGGATGGCTTTTTTTTCAGCAGTCGGCATTGCTTCGGATGCACAGAGGCAAAAACAGAAACAGAATCAAAACCACTATCGAAGCGAACTTTCCATAGTCCGTCTTCGTTGGGAGTCTCTGACTCGACGGTGACTACTATGCGACCGTTCTTGAAACTGCCGTAAACAGCGACTTTCTGCCCCTTCTTTAACTCCTTCACTTCTCGTCCTCCAGCGCGGCGCGGGCAATTGCTCCGTCGTCCTTCACGTGGGTTTCGGTTGTTTCAAAGCCCGAGAAAGCTAGTCCCTTAGCAGCATCTTTCGCTAAAGGCATTTCTCCGTCAAAGGAAGCGAAGAGAATCTTCGCTTTGGCGTAAAAACTCAAAGCCTCCCTCAACCTCTCATTCTCTTTTTTCAGCTTCCAATATTCCTCCGCCATTCGCTCGGGGTTCTGCATCGCCACGCGCTTCATTTCAGACTTGGAAATCATTTTAGCCCTATCAATCTTTTGAATGCTTCCCTCGCTTGGAGCGGAACCACTGCATTGCCCAAGCATCTAATGCGGTCCACTCTATGGGGTATCCCATTAATTCTTTTTTCGTTTTCCGCGCACGTCCAGCATCGCGCTTAACTCTCTCGCTTCACCAATTGTTAGTTTTTCTATGTCCACTTTTTACCTCCAAATATCTTATCCTCCAGCCTCTAGACGAATCCCTATTTCCTTCGCCTTCCGCGGGTTGCACCTGAGCAGGTAAACCTTCAGCCCCCACTCCAGACACGCGGTGATGGAGATTTTCTCCTTCCGCATTTCTACCCGAGCCGCCGAAAGCAGCTCCTGGTCCAGATTGCATTGCACGCCCTTCTTCTTACGCTTGGTCGGAAGAGATATTGTCTCGATGTTTTTCATGACTTTCTTCTATACCTGGGTCTTACAACTCTGGCAAATTGGTGCCGATAAATACCCCTTCCGATCCTCTGATGCCTAGCCTCGCTTGACAGAGAACATTCCTAGATTCCCTTTTTTCTCTGGGCGATGCTCGCAGAGTCCGACGCCAAATCCTGCATTTTCATAGAGGTGAACTAATTGTTCCGGACTAATAACCGCGCTGTTATATCGAATGGTCACATTCAGGTGCCACTTGTCCCAGCGTCCTCTGTACCGTAGTTGAGGAGTTTTGCTACCGAACTTACCTATCTGTACGATTCTTTCGTCCATGGTCGGCTTTCCTCCCTCGATAGGGATTAGTCCACCGATGTCTCCCACGACGTGGAAGGCGCCTAAAGCAGTGGTCATTTTAATGCCGCCGATAAATCGGCACGCTGAAACTGCACAGAGCTTCACTCCGCTTGCAGGAATTCCATAGACATTCTTCTTTCCTGGAATCTTATACATAGAGTCCAGATATTCCTGGTGTGGACTTCTCGGCGCTGGCTTATTCTTCGGGGCGTTCTGATCGCGCTCGGCGAGGTACTTCTCCATCTTCTCGGACTTCCGATGTACCAGAAGTGGGGTTACTCCCACCAGTGTGATCCGCGCGGTCTTCAGCTCTATTGGTGGAATCCTCACCACTTCCTTTTTTGTTTTGGCATTTTCCACTTTCTTCATCTGCTTTTCTCCTTCAATTTCGCCTCAACCCGGTTTATTGCCTTAATAATCGGCCCAATTTTTTTGAGCCGACTGTACCTGTCTCGAAACCTGATTGCGTCGCGCATCGCCTGGTCCATCACTTGACTCCAGATATCCTCGGATCTTCGCGCGCGATCTACATCCATGAACATTTTTTTGGCTGACGATTCGACGAAAACTCTGGAGACGTACTTCTTCGTGGGTACATCGTCTACGTGGACCACCAAGCATGAAATTAGTTTGCGTGCACGAAGCAAATAGTAGCGTTCCGCCGCGTCCTGAGGTGACGTCGAAAAAACAAATCGATGAATCTCGCTGGATCGCGGTCGAGCTGCCTCGAGGACATCCTTCGCGGTGAACTGCCCGTCAGGAAATTTCCTATCTAAGAACCTACCAATTATCTGCGCATCGTCGTCGGAAAAAGCGCTACCAGGTAGCGCGGTATAATTCTTGGTCACACTTCACTCCTCGACCTTGTAAGAATTCCTTACAGGTTGCCTTTTGCATTCCATTCCCTTCCATTCCATCAGTCCATTTCACGCCTATCCGTCACTGCCCTATCCTTCCATTTCCATCCTGTTTAGTCCGCTTCGGTTCTGTTCTCGCCGATCCGATCCGAGTCTGCCGAGACAGTCCACTTCAATTCACTTTTAGCCGCTCCCCTTCTGCCGAAACAAACCGCTTCGCTTCAATGCTAACCAGTTTCAATCACTCCGTTACGCTACTTTGCGAGTCTTTCCTGCCAGAACAATTCTTATCAGGCCAATTCTTGTCAGTACCTTATCAGTGCAGTTCTTTTACCCTCCCCTACTGCCTGGTCACTCGATGCCCATTCCTTCCCCTTTACTCCGTTACCCCTACTGCCCTTCCACTTCTAACCTCTTTAGGTCGTTCTATGTCACTCGACTACCAGACCATCCGATGCTGCCATGTCGCTTCGGGCCGTTGCGCTTACCTACAGTCCACGTCATGTCGAGCTGCGTTATAGTGGAGTGTGGTAAATAAGTCTAGGTTTTTTTCTAGATATGTTCGAAGTGGTCTTCGCCTAAACGCCTGGATTTTTCGTCGCTCTCTTCCATCGCATCGCTAATTTGCTCCTGAGTCGCGTTCGTGAATCGGCCGAGTATTTTCCTCCTGTCGATCGCCTGGCGGCATCTTTTGCATCGGCGCTCGTTTATGGACCACCACTGGCCGTTCGTTTTATAGTTGCCGGTCCAGTGGAGACGTTTGGACACCTGGTGTCCCACCAATTCGCAGATAGGATCTAGCATTGGCAGTCCCTCCATTTTTCATCGCCGCAGCGCCTCATGTCTAGTCCGAGTCTAGATGTTTGTCTAGATTTTTCCTTGCCTTGAATTCCCGTCAGGCTCGGGTATTCTGCCACCATGAAAAAGCAAACCGAAGTCCGATTGGCCTATGGAAAACAAGTCCTTCTCGATGTCGATGAGATTAGTGATCTCCAGGGAAAGCTAAAAATACTCACCGAAGAAAACTACCAGAGAATGAAAAAAGAGGTGATGGAGACCGGCTTCGCCTTCAGCCCGCATGTTTGGCAGCACCCAAAGTCCAAGAAGTGGTATTTCTGCGACGGACATCAGCGGGGGAAAATGCTGAAGCGACTTCGGGAGGAAGGAATCGGCATCCCGAAACTTCTCTGCACACCAGTGGAAGCTGCAAATGAAGAGGAAGCTCTGGAGCGCGTTGCCCAGGGGACCTCCCAGTACGGGACGATGACCAACGACGGACTCCTGGATTTTATGAAACGAGCGAAACTAAAAGTGGATGCTCTGGATCGTTTCAACTTTCCGGAGATCAACATGCCCGAAATTAGGCTAGCTCTTCTGCCGCCCGAGCCAGAAAAGAAGGACGGGGAAGCCAAGGAAAATGTTTCCTTCGAGGCATACAAGAACGCCGCCGTGAAGCAGATTGTCCTCTATTATCCCAAGGAACAGTACGAAAAGGTAATAGCCATCCTCGACGAGCTGCTGAAGAAATACGAGGTAGAGGATTACTCCCAGGCGATTTGGAAAAAGCTGAATGCAAAGAATTGATCTAGTCCGACGAGAAATAACTCCCAAGGAGTGGCTTAAGAAGTCTCCAGCTGAGTCAGATACAGAAATAGTTTACTCGGAACCGGGAGTGTATTGCCTCGACGGAAAGCCGGTGATCATCTACGGACGGTTCCTTTCATATTTCTATTCAGTTCTGCGCGCAGTTCAAAACCTCAACTACAACCAGGAGGTTCGCAGTTCGGATATGGATCGCGTAGGTGATCGAAAAATGAGTCAGGCAGCGCGAGCCAGGCAGCTAGGAGAAAGCAGGACCTTTGGATTTCGTCCGCGCGTTCCGTATAATCCCTCGGCGAACTTCTGCGGAGTTTCTAGCTGCTGTGAGGAGCAGCCGGCAGTGCACGAAGAAATTTGTGCGTTCGGGCAGGTGCTAGATCACTACTACGAAAAGTGGGCTCCTGAAACAGCCGCAGCGCACTGGGCGGCGCTTCGAAAAGTTCGGTCTGAATGGATCATTCCCGGCACCAGATTTACCTCAGGTATCGTCAATAAAAACAATCCCCTGAAATATCACCTCGATCGTGGAAACCTGCACGGAGTGATGAGTTGCATGGCTGTTTTTAAGAACCTGGTTGAGGGTGGAAATCTCAGCATTCCGGAGTTCAACGCCAAGTGGCTCCTGGACGATCACACGTACTTTTTATTCGACGGACAAAGCTTCATCCACGGAGTAACTCCGGTGAAGCCTATGAATAAGAACGGATACCGATACTCGATCGTCTACTACGCTCTGCGTGCGATGCAAAAGTGCGGCTCGCCTACCGAGGAGCTCGCTCGCTGCCGGAAGGAGAAGATGGAGCGGGAGCGCCGGAGAGTGTAGGGTGGGTGGCCAGGAGCATTCGCACGCAGTTCGATACGTCCAATCCCAGACTCGCGGCGAGGCCGGCAATTTTTTCTCGGATATCGGAGTCCACACGTACATCTAGTCTCACGCGCGCACAGCCGGTTATTGGGCGTCCTCTTTTCATCTCTTACCTCTTTCTTTCATCACAATAATAGAATTTGCCGACGACAGCAGCTCCCAAATCAGAAAATGATTCTTAGACTTATCTGTGTCTAGGCACATCCGATTTACTTCGAAAGCAAACAGATCCACGTTCATTTCCTTTCGGTGGTTCAAATAGTCCCGGCAGAACTGCAGGTCCAGTTCCGAGAGCTGCTTGCACTTATTCCGGTACATAGGGTGATCGAAGAGGGACTGAAAAGCCTCCAGCCTAGTCATTTTTCCAGCTCCTTCTGAAGATGCTTGGCCTCCTCTATTGCGTCGATAATCAGAGCGCCGGGCTTGCGGATGTAGAGCTTCATCTCGTCCAGGGCCAGGATCAGTTTCTTCGTAAGGTGAATCAGTTTCTGGACCTTTTCTTCCTGAGTCATAGCTAACCTCCATCTGACTATATTGTAGGACATTGTCGGACAATAATCTAGCTGAATGAGATTAGGGGATTCGCTTACTTAGAAGAGAGCTTTTTCCAGTTAAAACGCACCTCGTGCAGGCCGTGGGACTCCACCCACTTCACGGTGGCGCAGCCGGGGAACTTCGCGGCCACCCGGTGGGCTGCCTCCTCGACGAGACGCTTTTTTTTGTACACGTCGCAGGCGCCTCCCTCGTGGCTTTTCATTTTATGCACGAAGGTCACCAGATTGGTCCTGGCTGTTAGGTAGCCGGCCTGGAGCAGTCTCGCGGAAATATCCCAGTCCCCGAAACAAGGTAGGGACTCGTCGTATCCTCCGACGGCTCGCACTGCCTTGGCGTCGGTCAGGTGCACTCCCCAGGCCCCGACTCCGTACTGAATTTCCTTCTTCGCTGCCCAGCTCTGACCAGCGAAACTCACGGCGAGCTGCGCGAGGTCATTGGCTTCGGCAAAGTCTTTCAACCGATCGGTCCAGAGACTATCCGGCACGCGGGAGAATTTTTCGGTAAGTCCTTTTCGAATTCGCAGATCGGTCACGTCATCGTCGGTAAAGAGAAAATATCTTTCTCCTCGGTCAAGCGTGTAGTTAATCATCTGATTCATTAGGTAACTGAACCCACCGTCGTTTTTTGAAAGCTCGTGAAAAAAAATACCGGGATGTGCCTCAAGGTAGTATTTGATCTCCTGCGGCTCGACGAAAACGATCGGGCTCGGACACCATCGAAGTAAAGGAAGAGAAAGACGCTGTCGACTGCCAGTCAAAATGTTCATACAAAAAGTAACCTCGTGGTACAATCTAATGACGGTGAAAAAAAATCTAGTTTTTTTTCTTGAGTCAGGCTAATTATTTAAGCGGTCCCTGCAAGGACCAAGGATTGGTGAAGATGGGGAGAATGGGTAAAATACAGGTGATGCCTGAGGGCACTCATTGGTTTTTTTTGATCTTGCCTGTAGGGGCCCTAACCCTACACCAATCCGAAAAATGATATCGCCCGGGGGGTTGCAGCTCCCCGGGCCAACACCTAGGCCGACGCTCGGTTTACGCATCTTTTAGGCCACATCTTATGAGGAAAACTGAATGGAAGCCGTGGGGGAAGTTACGATCGAAATGCTGAAAAATTCGACCTTCGATATTGAGATTCCGAGCTTCGAAAAATGGAACCCTGACACAGGGCGTCCGAGGCACTGGTTTAAGATGGATACTTGTTGGTACATCGATCCAAGAATCCGATCATTGGGACCGCAAGGTGGTTATTTGTGGTGTGTAATCTTAGCGAACTACTCACGAAGTAGATCGCAACTTAGTTGCAACTCGATCGCAACTTTATCGAAAGTGAGTGGAATACATGCGAAAGCACTAGCCAACTTGATCGTTAAGTTGGCGAAATTGCAGCTTTGCCGCGTTACGATAAAACCCCTTAGAATAGAAGAGAAGAGAATAGAAGAGAAGAGAGGAGAAGGCACCGAGGTGAGAATTCCCGACCCACCCAAAACCAAGGCGCGTCGCGCCAGCGCTCCGCCGGCCACCCTCCCTGAAATCTTTTCTCGGGACTGGGTCAGGAGCCAATTGAACGGGGGTTGGGAGGAGGCAAAATTGATCTACCCGGACGCGGAGTGGATCGACAAAGAACTTTCAAAAATGGCGGTGTGGCTAAATGCGAACCGGCGGAAGTCTCCGAAGAACCATTCGGGCTGGACGCGATTTATCATGAGCTGGCTTAGCAGGGGCTGGGAGGATTACCGGAAAACTTTGCCTTCAAACAAACCGGGTGCAAGTCGCGTGCCCATCGACCACGACGCTCTCTGGGCGAATGAATCATGATTGGGACGCATCCAATTTCGGGCAGAGAGATTTTCGAGGAGTCGCAGAGAATTCTCGCCGAGCAGCTTCGATGTGATTTCGGAATCAGCTTCCTCGACGACGCAATTCTGGGAATGGGCCCGGGGGACGTAACTCTCATCGGAGCGCGAAGCGGAGGAGGGAAAACTGAATTCGCCACCCACATCCTGCTCGAGCAGACTCGAAAGGCCAAGTCGGTTCTTTACTTCGCTCTCGACCACGACGAGGGAGAGATTGAAAAGCGAATTCAGTGGAAATTAATCGTCGAGCAGATGTGGAAGTGTGAATCGCACCCGCTGAAAGGTCGGCCGCTCCGATACGCAGAGTGGGTCGCTGGGCGCTACGGAGACCAGCTCAGGGAATTTGAAATGGACGGTGCCAGTCACCTGAGACACGTCCTTGCGCTGGCCGATGTCCGGTTTCTGTACCGCAAAGGAAAACTCTCCGCGGCCGATGTATCGAAGATAATTGAGGGACCGTCCTGCTCAGAGTTCAATCTGTTTATCGTCGATCATTTCCACGCGATGCCCGGGCTGGATCGCTTGGACCAGCAGAGCGAAGCGATTGCCTTGATTTCCAGAGCGGCGGAAAACGCCGGGCGACCGATTCTTCTCCTCGGACAGTTTCGAAAGCGCTCGTCGACCAGTCAGGCGCCGATTCCGGAAATGGACGAGTTCTCGGGATCTTCTCAGCTGATTTACCTTCCGCAGAACATAATCGTAATGGCTCCGAGGATTCCGAAGGACGACAGCAACATGGACAAGTGGGAAACTTATTTTCACGTCGTCAAATCAAGGACAGCTTCCGACGCAAAAGGTTTTGTCGGCGTGCACAGTTTCGACATGGAAAGAAAAAAATACTCGGACCTGTACTACGTCATGCGCCACATCCCCTACGGCGAGCCGATGGACACCGAGCGCGTTCCGAAGTGGGCAAAGCGGATCGTCATGAAAACATATCGGGAAAGCCAGCGATACGAGAGTAGTCTATGAACTTTGAACCAAGGAGGTAGTATGCCGAAGCAGAAAAATAATTACCAAGCGGTAGTGGACCGAATCGCGAAAGGCGAAAGCGCTGCAGCCGCGTGCAGAGCCGAGGGGATCAGCTCAGGGAGCTTTTCCAGCTGGAAGCACCACCAGACCCACGGAAAAAAGAAAACTATAAAAAAATCTAGACAGCCTGCGAAGCCGATCGTAAAGACAGCTTTCTCACTGCCGATTCCAGAGGACCGAGGCCAAATCAGCTTCAGCGGAAGCGGCAGGGAAATGGCGAGATTCATTTCGGAGCTCGCGGAGGTGCTACGTGGCTAGAGTGATGCATGTGATTCCGGACACGGATATGCGCGGCAGACAACCGTCGCTGATAAAGCAGGCGAAGACGAAGGGACTGAAGTGGGACGAAGCGAAGCCGGGGGACGTCGTCGTTTTCATAAACGCGAAGATGGACAAAATCGTGCTCATGACCCCTCTGCCCGAGGAGGACACCTTCGGACTTATGGGGTACTACCGCTCTCCACACGGAAGGATCGATCCCAGAATTATTCAGTATCTGAGCTTCAACAAGGGCCGGTTCGACGTGGATCGAGCCACGAAGAGCATGCTCGACGATCTGCTGCCGAAGCGGCGGATTGGACTAGCGCGGACGAAAGATCAACATGAATCTGCAGCACGGACTTAGCTTTGAAGAATATGAAAAGCTCGAGGGCCTACGCGCCAGTGGCCTGAAACTGCTGCACCGGTCTCCGGCCCATTTCAAATCGCACGCCGAGCGAGAGACGCCGGCGCTTAGGTTTGGACGCCTATTCCACCTAGCCATGCAGAACGGAGAGCGATTCATGGACCTGCTCCGAGTGGAGCCGGACTTCGTGGGATTCACCCGGGACGGAAAAGAATCGAGCCGCAGCAAGGAAGCCAAGGAGAAAAAAGAGCAATGGAAAAAAGACCTGCCGAAGGAGTGCATCGTGATGACTCACGCGGAGGCGGACACACTGATCGGCATGGTGCGAGCCGTGCAGGCGCACCGACTGCTGAAAAACCTGATCAAGAACGGAGTGCGAGAGACATCGCTTCAGGTCGACGATCCGGAGACCGGACTGAAACTCAAATGCCGGCCGGATTTCATTTCCGAAACCGGATACTGCGTCGACTTCAAGACCACTATCGACGCTCGGCCACGGCAGTTCATTCGGCATATTTTCGACGAGCACGGGTATTTTTATATTCTCTCCGCCGCGCACTACGCTCACTGCGGGAAAGTTTCTGGGGCCTACAGGAGCGACCGATTCTTCTTCGTGGCGATCGAGAAGGAGCCGCCGCACGGAATCACAGTTTTCCCTATGGATTCTGGCTGTTTGGATGTCGGGGAAAGTCACCGCGGACCTTTGACGAAACTCTATGCGAAATGTCTGAGGGAGGACGACTGGCCGTGTTACCCTGTAAAAGCAGTACCAGTGGAAATACCGGGGTGGGTTCAGTACCCCGACTACCCGGAGCCAATATGCTCTGCCCCCACTGCTCAGAGGACAACCCAGCAGCCAGCAAGCTCGATCTCCGAGACCGCGACACAATCATCTGCGTGCACTGCGCCCAGTTCGGAATCGTCACCGCCGATGGAATCGCCCGAAAGCCCACCAAGCGGGAACTGAAATACCTGATGGACTTTCCCGAGCTGGTGAAAGTGCAGGACGCTCTTCGCAGTAAGAACACCTACCACTGAAAAAAAACTAGAAATTTTTATCGACAAACGAAATCAGTTGAGCGTAAATCGGTCTCACTCGCAAGTGGGGGAAGGTTGGGTATGTCCGAGATTCCAAGCCAAGAAACAAAGTCCGACACACAAAAAACAGACATCGTGAAAACCGACATCGCCCTCGACCACGGGCTCATGGTCCCCAAGACCGCAACCGAGCTCTGGCGTACTGCGGATCTTATGCTTAAGTCTGGATCACTACCCCAGCAGTACAAGACCGTACCGCAAGTGATTGTCGGGATGCAAATTCTCAGACAGCTCAACCTCCCCGACGTTGCGTGCCTGCGGCTATTAGCCATCATCAATGGCTCTTTCAATTTGTGGGGCGACGCGCCAAAAGGACTTGCGATGCGCAGCGGCCAGGTCGAGGACTTTGACGAGTGGTGGTTTGATCCGGATTACAACCGCATTTCGATTGAGAACAAGAACCTGAAAGCCCCCATTTTTGGCGCCGCTTGCCTTCTCCGCCGCGTCAAAGTGAAAACGGATACCGTGAGGTCATTTACGGTCGACGACGCAACCCAGGCCGGTTTATGGGGAAAATCTGGGCCATGGAAAACTTACACGAAGCGCATGCTTCAGCTTAGGGCTCGGAGCTGGGCGTTAAAAGATATGTTCCCAGACATGCTCCTGGGAATTGGAATAGCTGAGTACGATCACAACGTCCTGGTCCAGGAAAACGGAAACGAGCTAGTCCAGGGAGAGAACACCGCTCAGTCCGTTGCGGACGATCTGAACTCCAAATACCTGGAGGAGGCCGGGTGAACTTTCATGATTTCACGATCGCGGTGGCCTTCTTTTTATTTTTCGTCGCCATGGCTTTAACGATGAGGGGAGTATGAGGGAGCTTTCGAAAGAAGACATAGCATTTCTTGAGGCATTCGAGCGAGCTTTGAAGATCCGAATCGACGAAATGTGGAAATACTCGTGGTCCACGGTGCAGCTGGGAATCCAGCGAAAAATTCCCTTCAGCAACATTCTGGCGACGGTAATTTCTCAGGCGGAGACTTTCCTCGGAGCCTCAGTCGGGATCGCGGTGGCCCACGTTGTCGACGATAATAGGATTGACGAATTGCTAAATCCGGTACTTGCTCAGGCATGCGAAAACATCAAGGACGTGATCAAGAAAAACCGAATTGCGACGCGTGTGGCGCAGCAGGAGAAACGGACCGCGCCCACATCAAGTCCCGCGGCGCCGGCGGTAGCTGGGACGAGTGGAACCTCCTCCGACTCTGCCGCAGCTGCCACACCGAGCAGCACGCCCGGGGCTGGCGAGAATTCCTAGGAAGGTATCCGAATGTACGGGAGTCTTTGGAGAGAAAGGGTTGGAGTATTGAATTGGGAGGAGGTGGCCAGTGTCGGCTCATCCCCCCTCGCCTACAATCCAACCGGAACGGCGTTTGACGACGTGACGCAGTTCATAGCGACGGTTTTCGCGTGGGCTCCCGAGGCGCTACCGTACATGAGAGTGGTGCACGGCATCTGCCATCTGAACGATCTCACCTGGTCACACGCCTGGGTCGAGGAGCAGCGGACGGCGGAGACGATCATTTACCACCCGGTGAACTTCCGATTTCAGCTGCGGTTCGCGGAGTGCCAGAGGAAATATTTCTACGACTCTTTCAGAGTTAACGACGTGACGAAATATACGTTCGAGGATCTGGTGGCGCTGTCGATAAAGAACGACTCCAAGGGCCCGTGGGAAGAGCGGTACAGAAAACTTTGCACAGACGGAGCAGTCGAGTGAGCGAGGAGTTTAAGCACGAAGAGTTTTTTCTTTCTGAGGACACGATGAGAGAAATTATCGAAGATTTGGCGGATGTCGGCATCAAACACAAGCTGAGCGTCGAGGCCTTCGCTGTCGTTCTTGATTTTGTCTCGAAGAAGTGGATTGAGGCGGCTGGAATAAAAAACCCCGGAATGGAGTGCGTCGATGAAGTCACACATTGAAGTCAGTTGGCAGGACCACGTGAACGCCGAGGCCCTGCGGTGCGCAGCAGATCTAGGGGAAACTTTTCGGGGAAGATTGAGGGGCATTATTCCTCGTCTGCCGTCGACTTCTAACGACTATAAGATCGTGGCCTACAACATTTTTTTCGATGCCCTGATTGGCCTCACAGTGAAAACGATCCTCGATCTCGCTAAGGACTCTGACATAGCGAAGATGGAAGAGGCGGTGATCTGTGGGGTGAGACAGAAGTTTACTCAGTACATAAAGGCGCAGCTTGGCGACGAAAGAACGAATGGGGAGACGAAAATAAATTAGTTCTCTGACGACGACAAGGACAGCCGGGGGATTCCGTAACGTTCATGGCGTGGACCCCCCGGCTCGGTTTTGCTTTTCGTGCGGTGGACAGGGCTAATACGTAAAGAAAAGGCCCGCACGGAATTCGGGGAGCAGAGCCACCTATCCCCCGGAGTGAATAAAAACCACTTCCCCCGGGGTAGGTCTGCGATGAGCCGACGGGTCCGGCGGACACCTCACAGAGTTCGCCGGGCCCGACAAAATGGGGAGGGAAAATGGGGATATATTTTCGGTGCGACTTCTGCAACAAGGAGCAGCCCGCAGTCCAGAAGGGATTCAACTACAAAAAACCGGAGGGATGGCTCATTCGCCTGTCGCGCGACGGAGGCAGTCAAGTTGCTTGTACTCAGGAATGCGCGAATAAAATTCCCACCCCTCCACCAAAGCAGGGGCCGCAATGAAAAAAATAAAGATACTTTCTATCTCGACGAATTCTAACGACGGAGTGAGCTGGTATCGAAGTATCGGTCCGTTCCGCTGGCTGGAGCGCGACGCCGACGTGGAAGTGAAGTACGTCATTCACCCAAATCAGCCCACCTGGCAGAACGTCGCCTGCGCGGACGTCGTCTACATGCTTCGTCCCGTCACCGGGCAAATGGACCAAGCCCTGACCTGGGCGAAGGCACTCGGCATTCCGACAATCATAGACTGGGACGACGACGTTCTAAACATTACCTCCGATAATCCGAACTATGACTTCTACCGAAATCCACAAGTGGTAAAGAACCTCACGTCCATGATCCAGAGGGCGGACATGGTGTGGGCCTCTACGAATCGCCTGGGCGAAGAGCTGCGGAAACTTTCCAAAGGCAGAGTGGAGGTCGTGCGAAATGCCTACGACCCTCTGCTAAACAAAAGACGACAGAACGGCCCGCGAAATCGTTTCGTTCTATGGAGAGGCACTGCCACCCACAACCGGGACGTATCGACGGTGGTTCCGGACATTCTGTCCTTGGCAGAAAAATATCCGGAATTTAGGTGGGTGTTCATGGGCGCGGATCCATGTGCCTGGCAGCTCTCCGACAAACTCGGCGACCGGGCAATCAAGGCGCCATCGTGTGATCCGATTGCGTACTTTGTAGCTTTGGCTACGCTGAAGCCACAGGTGGTAGTAACTCCGCTCGCCGACACGGATTTCAACCGTTCGAAGTCAAACATCGCCCAGATCGAGGCCGCCTACGCTGGAGCCCCCTGCGTATGTCCAAACTGGGAGGAGTGGCTAAACATCGGACATAATAACTACGATCCGTCAAGTAACTGCTCCTTTCAGGAGACGATGTCCTTCTTTATGTCGAATCCAAAAGCCGCAGAACATGCCGCCATGACGGCGTGGGAAGAGTTCTCCAAGAACGACGTCCGATACGTAAATGGAAAGAGATTTAGTCTGATTCAGGAGATGCTCGGATGAAAGTCTCCCTTTTACTACTCACAATGAACCGCTACGAAATCACCTCGAAGACCGTCGCGCACAACCTGAGAAATCCGGGCCACGACGACTGGGAGCTACTCGTGGCAGATCAGGGATCGAAGGACAAGCGGATAGTGAACTTCATCGCGAAGATCAAACCTCTCTACCACCGACTGAATTCCAGAAACGAGGGGGTTGGGCATAGCTTTAACCAACTCTACCTTAGGTGCACTGGCGAGGTGATCTGCCTTTTCCCGAACGACATCCTGCTACCTGAAGGCTGGCTCGGGCACGCGCTGGCGCTAATGAAAATAGTGCCGAACTGCGGGCTGGCGGGATTCGACTGGGGGCACTCGGGCACGCCACCGATCACGGTGAGATTCGGACTGAAGGCGCACTGGCTGAACGAAACTCTGAACAGAATATTCGGCGTAACTTTGTTACCACGAAAGGTAATAGACGTGGTCGGTTTCTTTAATGAGAACTATGGAGTTTATGGGCTAGAGGATTCCTCGCTAAACGAGAGGGTCAATCGCGCCGGTTTCAATTCTTTCTACATTCCGGGAGTGAGGTCAGAGCACATCGGGCACGATGCTGAAGATAAAGAATATCGAAAAATGAAGGATCAAGCATTGGAATTTAATGCCAAAGTATTTGGTCAAGATGCCGCAGCTGGATTTCCAAAGCCAGATCTACCGCCTGCTCGGGATCCAATATGAGGAAGAACGTGCTCTCTATAGAAATCACTAAGTCTGGTTGTTGGGAATGGATTCCGTATCGAGACCGCGATGATTACGGACTTATTAATATCAGCGGTAAATTGCGTCGTGCGCACCGATTTAGCTACGAGCTTTTTTTCGGAGAAATACCCAAGGGGCAGTGGGTCCTGCATAAGGGCGATAATCCGCCCTGTATTAATCCAGCTCACTTATTCTGCGGAACGGCAAAGACCAATGCCGACGATAGAGATTTGAAAAAAAGAGTTTGGAGGCACGTAACGTGAACCACATTCACCACTCAGTAGTTTTTCTCGACAGAGACAGCGTCTACATCGGAACAGACAACTATATCGGGCCAAACGTAGTCATCGGCGCGAACGTGACTATAGGCAGTAGAAACAGAATCGAGGCGCACTCCTGCATCGGACTTCCGGGGGAGAAGTATGGATTCTTCCATTCCATGCACGGAGTACAGATCGGCAGCGACAACGTAATCAGAGAGTTTACGACGATACAGAGTGGCACCAAGGGCATCACCCGCATGGGCGACCACTGCGTAATGCTGAGGGGATCACACCTCTCGCACGACTCCGTCCTTGAGGACTGTTGCAATGTCTCCTGCAACTGCCTCATCGGCGGAGAGAGCTTCATCATGAAAGGGGCGAACCTCGGATTGGGCTGCGTGCTGCACCAGAGAAGTCTGATCGGATCCTACGCGATGGTCGGAATGGGAGCGGTTATCACAAAAACCGCCCAGGTCAAGCCCGGGCAAATGTGGTACGGGAACCCGGCCAGGTACGTGAAGGAGAACACTATCGGGCTGCAAAGGGCGAACGTCACCCAGAAACATTTCGAAGTGGAGATGGAGCGATGGGAGAGCAAGCTGCACGAGGTCTGCGATGCTCACTGACTTTCTCCGCGAGAAACAGGACGGCGTGTTCCTCCTCGGACACTCTTCCGTTCTCGCGCGAGTGGACGGAGTGCACGTGCTTCTCGATCCAATGTGGGGAGTGGAGCCTTATGCTCCCTGGTGGAAAGTGATACCCCCACAGGTGGACGGGGAGCCGTGCCTTCCGAGCGTGCGGGAGTGTATCGTTTCACACTGGCATGCTGACCACTGCTGCGATCAAATCCTGAGACGCGTTCCCTGCTCGGTGACGGTGATGTCCGGTCGCCCGGATCTGTCGTCGAGGATTTCCCGGTACAAGGGGCTTACGGAAATGGCGCCCGGGGAGTGGAGGCGGCTGCCGAGTGGACTTCGGATTCTGTTCGTGAAGCATCCGTTTAACTCGGTGGACTCTGCGTGCTTCATAAAGGGAAAGGATTTCACGGTTTATTTCGGAAATGATTGTTTTCTCGATAAGGATCAACTGGCACCCCTTAAAGAGAAAGTGGGTAGGGTGGACGTTGCGCTCTTAGGCTACGCCTTCGTCCACTACTACCCGCACCTTTTGGACTCTCTGACGGACAAGGAAAAAAATGAGGAGACTCTCCGATTGACTCACCAGACTCTGAAGCAGAGCTGCGAGTTCATGGAGATCATGCGCCCGACCGTGGCGATTCCGATCGGCGGAAACATTTACCACGTCGACGGCATGGCATCTCGTCTGAACAAGAGCCTCGCTACGCCCTGGAACCTGTCGGGAGCGATTCGGCTCATCACCGGTGGATACTACCTGAAGGACGGATCCATCCGGCGCACGGTGAACTCCAGAGGTCAGGAAGTCACCCTCGAGTCGCAATACCTAAAGATCGTCAAGGATTCATTTGCTGGGGTGAAACCTATGCCCTTTGAAGAATACGAACCGAGAAGCCTTCCAATCAGCAGACTCGAGTCTAGGATAGAGAAAATAGCTCACAGTGTGAATCACCGCTTTGTAGTGAACGGGATAATAATAGACGGAGAGACGCATACAATATCGCTCCATGGGCCGCCGAAGAAACCATATACGAAGTTCTTATTTGATAAGTCTGTATTTCTGCAGTGGTACAAGGGAGAGATCACTTTCGAGCAGGCTCTTGGTACCAGGCGTTTTCGCTACTGGAGGGAGCCTAACCGGTATGATCTATCGTCGATAGAGTTTTACTCCAAGTATTTATGAACAAGCAGCTTCTAACCGGACTCATTTTAGCGGCCTGCCTAGTCGGACTGATCATCTACGATGCTGTGGCAATTGGATTGTGGGGCGCTAATTCTACGATTAGCTCCGTGGTCCACGCGGTCACCGTGAGGCTGCCCTTCACTTTGTTCTTGGCCGGATTCGTGTGTGGGCATTTATTCTGGAACTTAGCGGAGGACGATTGAGACGACCCGGTAAGAAAACACACGGAGAGACGAAAACGAGACTCTATAATATTTGGTCTGGAATGCACAAGAGATGCAGGCTAAAAGGGCACGTTCATTTCCGTTATTATGGTGGTAGAGGAATTAAGGTGTGCAAACGTTGGGAGAGATTTGAAAACTTCCGAGACGATATGGGGCAACCGCCGTCTGCTAAGCATTCCCTTGATAGAATAAATGCCGACGGAAATTACTCTCCTCGAAACTGCAGGTGGGCGACTGCGAGAGAACAGGCTAGAGGAAGAAGAGACGCAAGATTTATTACTTATCTGGGAGAAAAAAGGCATCTTATCGACTGGTGTCTCTTTCTAGACCTTAATTTCAATACGATTTCTGCTAGATTTAGAAACTTCGGTCCAGATCCGGTAAGGCTTTTCGCTCCGATAGATTATAGATTTTCAAGATTAAGTCCTAAATAAAGGAGGAGAAGTGAGCGAAATAAAGTGGGAACTGATCGTGGTGAACTGGGATGATTTGTCGAAAGTAAAGCAGGAGATCGACAACGGAAGCCTGCTTAATGCGACTCTAGTTTACGAAAAAATCATCAAAGCACTTAGGAGGAAAAATGAGAAACCTACTGGTAGTAATTATGACGGCCGCAGCGTTGGCATCGGCGGCTGACGCGCCGAAAAAACCCGAGCCGATTCACATCACGGGTCTTCGCGAGCTGGCGACCTTTGACCCGCAGACCGGAGCCATCGAATACGTGAAGGGCGCGACTCCCGAGGAGGCAATCACCGCCCTCGTGTACCAAATCGCGAACCTGAACCAGCAGCTGCAGGCCTGTCAGAAACCGAAAGCTCCGAAAGAGTCTAAAAAGTGAGGACGAAATATCGGAGAGAGTTTGGGGAAAAAATGACTTCCAGAGAATATCATTTGATCAAACATCCGCCGACAGGAGGACCCAGTGGGAATTCCCATCAGAGGCGTCTCGCCCGACGCAAAGCCGCCCGAGCAAACATGTCTCCGGTGCGAAAAGAAAATCCCTAGGAACCCGTCCTTTCGGCTGTGCGATGAATGCAGAAAGTGGGCGGGATATGGGCAGGGACAGTACACCGCCTCCATAGGCGACGGAAGAAAGTTCAGAGGGCCGACCGGTGATTGACGACAGAGCGTTCTACAATCTCGCGGACAACGCGCATTTCTGCTTCGGGGCGATGATGGTTTTCATGGCCTTCTCCTGCTTCCCGCATCACGTCTACTGGATCACGGGGTCCGTGGCGGTGCTGTCGGGGCTGAAGGAGTGGCTGCTCGATCCTCGCGAGGAGACTCCGGAGGTGGCCGGATCCGGAATGAGGGACTGGCTCGGATACCTTTCCGGAATCGCGGTGGCTTTAATAATGCACTATACCTGCAACCGATGACCAGTCTGAAAGCGACGCGACTCCTCTTGCCCACGAAATCGGACAGGATACTCTACGAAAGAGCGCTTGTGGCCGAGTTGAGACGCAGGGGCTTAAGCACGAAGCTGATACTTGGAGTGCTCGGCTGGACGAAAAAAAGGTTAAGGAGCTTGGATGCCCAGAGACCCCAAGAAAATGAGCGGTAAAAAGTGCTACAAGCCCGAAGTTTGGCTGCCGGCGGCTCTGGCCAACCAACTACGGCAGAGGGCCGAGCGAAACTGTAGGAACATCACGGGAGAGGTGACGAAGATAGTGATGGACGCCCTGTTAGCGGAATCAGCACAGGTAGTCGACCGCCCTCCAGAACCAGACCGGTTCCAACGAAAGGCTTGAACTTATGGTCTTTAGCGTAATGGAAGGCATATGCATTCACATCAATTAGACTCCCACAATTCATACCCCAGAGGTCCGCTCCCTCTGTTTTCACGTACGCGATCCCTGCGTTAGCGTGAAGGTGGCCGTGTACGGTGGACATGCCGTTGTTCACCGCCATTTGCCTGAAGGCGCTCTGCCCCGAATACCCCATCCCGTGCATTACCATGAACGGCTGTGCGGAAGCGTTCACCTGCCACTTTCTCGCCCACATCCAGCCGGAAGGAGCCTGTAGTACCTCCTGGTACAGCCTCATCATGATCGATGGTATTCCTGCAGCAGAGGCCTTCTTCGCCCACCTTTGCCCGTGGTTCGACTCGCAGACCTTCATCTTGGGGAAGGCCTTGTACCACTCCCGCATTCTTTTTATCGACAGATAGATCTCGGAGCTCGGCGTGTGGGTGGCGTCCGGATCGTGCAGGTACATCGACCCGAAATACTGATCCACTTCATCCCCAACGCAGAGGCAGTTCTCGTCGGGGATTTTGTACTGCTCCTTCAGAGAGCGGCAAAATTCAAGCGCACCGCTGGCCTCGAAAGGAATCTGTAGATCGGACACGATCAGGTAGTTTTCACCCTTCAAGCTTCACTCCTTCTTAGGAGATCAACCGCAGGATTTCGTGAATATGTCGTCTGAAAGCTTAGGTGCGATCCACTTTTGCATAGCCCACTCGGCAAGATCCGAGATGGGAGTGCAGATGAAGAACCATCCGCCCCCGAACGTGGCGGCGGAACACACGATGTCGGCAACCCAGAAAACCACAACCGGAATCAATCCACCGCCGTACCTGGGAGAATCCGCGAAATGCTCGCGGTACTCCGTTTGCCGATCGACGGTCACCGCGTCCATCGGGAAGGTACAGGGGTGGAAAACGATCGGAATCGCGTAATTAAAAACGTCTATGTCCGTGAGATGCAAGGCCTTGCAGGTGCCAAATCCCAACGTTCGCTCCAGAGTAGCCATTACGTTTGCGAGCCAGGCGATCAGTGGTTTGTGGTCGCCAATGTCCCTACCCGCAGCGATGTTCCCGGCAACCATCTTGGTCAGAAAACCATCGTACTGGATCCGGTAGATGCTCTCGATTTGGTAGGCTTCGTCCTTGAAGTTCTCCGCACGCAGCCGGGCGACGGCAACTTTCATCAGCTGAGAGAGAGCTTGATCCGTGTACTGGGCCGTGCGCAGCTGCTGGTTCGGAGCCTGACGGATCTCCGACTCGATTTCCGTGGCGTATTTCCGGGGGAGAATGTGGAAATGGATGTCCTGAGTGGGTTTCGAGTAATCGTCGCCAATGGGATCGGAGGTGTCGTCCGCACGAAGCGAAAGCGAGAAGAGGACTAGAATTAGGATTAGCACCCTCATTTTCGACCTCCTGGACTTTCAGTATACCAGAAGGCCTAGTAGGAAAGCGTTAGCGTCGTCCAGCTCGAGGAAGATATTTGCGTGGTTTGGCCGGCCAGGGAATACGAGGCAGAGATGGTGTATGAGACGGTAACCAGGTTCCCGACGTCTGCGCTGGCTCCAGAAAAATTGAGCTTGCAGAGCAGATCCGACGCGCCCTCCGGAGCGACGTTCAATATATTTTGACACTGGGTCGGAACACCGCTGAGTAAGGACTCTACCTCCACGTCGTACTCGTCAGAGGAAATCTTTGAGTAGGACGAGCCAATGTTTGTCGGCGGAAAGTTGCACTTCAGGGGCATGATCTGTACTTGGAAGTCCCGGTTGTTCGGCGTGTAGCTCTGCTGGGTCCCGTAGGTCTGACAGTCCTGCCAGGGATTTGGCGTCGGCGTCGCTGTAGGTTTCGGAGTCGGGGTAGGCGTCGACTTCGGGACGACTCTGGACTCGCTGGGCGATACCAACTCCGCCGAGGGAGTCGGCGAGGGGGAGGAAACATTGGCCACGGGCAGCCACTTCCCGCAGCCGGTCAGTAATAAAATCCAAGCAACGTACTTCATACTTAGATTTTAGCGAAAGATTGTGAAAGAAATATCGTGGCTATTTATAGATAAAAATCAGCAGCTTAGAGGGGCGGACCACCTGGCTCTATAACCCCTAGTGTCAACATGGCAGAAATCCTTGTACACCCCCACTCCCCCGGCCGAAAACCTAGGCACCTGCTCCGCGTACCTGGCCATTGCCGGGCCGGAGTAGCCCTTCAGAGATTGGCAGTCGGCGGCTTTCCCGAACATGTGCTGGGAGTCCTGTTTTCCACCAACCTCCGCATTGTGCTCCATGCATCGGTATCCAGAATTAACTTCGAAAGGTCCTGCGATTTTCCACAGAAGTTCCAAAGCCGGCGGAAGGCTCTCGTCCACCAGTGTTTCTGCGCAGCTCGCTCGCGTGCAGTGGCAGTCGAAGCTAGCAGTAGTGAAGTGCTCAGACAGCGGGGTTCCGGAGCCCTTCTTGTACGTCTTGACCATATCAAGCCGCGGGCTGGTCCTGGTGCGGCTTCACGGTAGTAGTAGTCACAACGTCGTGGTCCCACAGGAGCGTGTAGTTGATCGTTGGATCCGGATCCGTGGGCGCTGGGTCGTTACCGAAAACTTGGACCACAACTCCGTTCATGGAGTTTTTGTATCCGCGGTGTCGGTACATGAGGATTTCGGTTACTGGTTCGGGCATCGTTTTCTCCTTACCAATCTTCGAGGTTATCTTCGTTACGAGCCACAAGGTATTCGTGGCAATCCTGAAGCAGTGCTGGCTTACCGATGAGTTTCGGGAGACCCTGGGCATCGTAGGTTAAGTCTTTCACCGGATCGTAGTTATGTCGAATCGGAATCTGCCACCGCTCGCGGTACCGGCGCTTGGCCTTCGGTCCGTGGAACTGGTGTTCGATCCGTCCGGGACAGAATCCAACTCGTCCCTGGCACGCGCGGTACGCCCGGAACGACCATTCGTAGATCAGCTTGTGGAAATTCTCGTGGGCCTTGGCGTGTATGGTGTCCTTCTCCTCGCCGACTAGTCCAAACGCCATGTGGTGATCGGCACTTCCCAAAATCGCGAAGTCAATCAGCTTGTCGATCGCCTCCCACCAGTCTCGGCGCGCGCACCACGCGAATCCGGAGTGGGCGTATTTATATGGATCGGTGGGATGCTTTTGTTTCTCCACACCAAGTCTGTGCACATAGCAGAAACTCTGGAAGTGCTGTAGAACCGTGCCGTGAAACCCTAGGTCCAGACAATCGCGCCAGGGTTGGATCACCTTGAAAAACTGCAGCTGATGCAGAGCCTCCTGCGCCCAGTTTGGATCGCAGAAGTGGATGTCGGCGTCCTGCCAGGATACGTACTTCCAATCTTTCGGAAGCAGTTCTTCCACACCGAGATTGATCATTCCCTCCTTCAGCCAAATCTCCTGCGTCGCCCGAAGCTGAAGGTGGCAGACGTTCCCCCTGTCCGTGCACTCGAACTGCCGATCTCCGTAGGCTACCTCGACTACGTAGACCTTCACGTTTGGAGTGTTCTGCATCTCTTCGTACCACTGCCGGAACAACCGGTATCTAGAGTGGTAGCGAATGGGATTTGAGATCACACCGATGACGTGCAGGGTGTTGTCCCCTGAAAGTTCCTTGTGCCGTATTTGGTCGACTAAATGCCGTTCCATATGTTCCTTTTGGGGTCCCGGTCGCCTAGCAGCATTTCGGGACCAATGACCGGCGTTACCGCTGCCACGACGCCCCTCCTGCGCGGGGAGACTCTACGACGCCAGAGCCATGTAAATCGCCTGACCCACTAATGCGGCCGTATTCACCTCGGCCGAAAGGTTCGCCTGGGCTTCAGGCACCAGTTGAGAAAGGTTCTGGACTTGCGGAAGGAGATCCGTCACCGCCGCCGTGGCAATGGCCGTAACTTCCGCGACGGATCCGCCGGCCTTGAATGCCGCCTTCACGTCGGCGGCGAACTTCGCCAAAGCCAAACCCACCGCGTACGTGTCCTGGTTCACCAAAACGTTCACTGATTCCGTTGGCATGTTTTCCTCCTGAGAGGTTCAGGATACAGGAGAAGTCTTGACTTTGTCGATAGGGCTAGTCGTCAGATTCGAGTTTGGAGATGCGCTTTGAGTGGTCCTCGATCTCCTTCTGGTGCCAGGAGATGCGTTCAAGAATCACGGCCATTTTCTCGTTCAGATGCTCCACACTTTTGGTAATTCGATCTAGAGATCTGGCGCTGAGTCCTATCGCTCCAGAAAGGATCGCCATGAACGCCCACTCCACGAACTGCTTAAAGTCGAGGTCACCCATGCTATTATTCTACATGGGGAGGATGAGCTATGACATGGGAACAATGGCTTATGTTCATTTTGGCGGAGCTGGGGAAGGTTTTGCCGGACATCATCAAACTGATCACCGGCAGCTCGAGTCCCGCACAGACGGCCCAGGACTTCATCGACCACGTAAAGGCATTCAAGAAATAGGGAGTTCCTATGCGACTGATTCTCATCCTTCTGATTGCGACGAACGCCTATGCGCTGCATCCCAAAGGCCTGAAGCGAAAAACCCACAAGATGCTCGAGGCGATGCCGCACATTTCGTTTCTCGCGGAAACCTCCGTCATCCCGAATAAGTACGACCTGAAAGCCTCGCCCGTGGAGAACCAGGGGGAATGCGGGGACTGCTACGACTTCTCACTAACCGGAAACCTCCGAGACACGCTGTTAAACTCCGGACGGGATCCGGGGCGGCTGTCGTTCAACTATCTGATCGACTGCGACTACGAAACTGCGGACGGATGCAGTGGAGGGGATTTCGACGCGGCGGAGTGGTTCATAAATCCGAAAGGACCTCCGACGTACAATCAGTGGCCGTACACTGGACAGACCTCGACCTGCCGGCATCTCAAACCCGTCGCCTCCGCAGAGAGTTATTCGATGCTGGGAGAAATGAACGGCCCCAGCTTCCGCGATATCGCCTACTCCGTCGGCGTGCTGCACCACCCCGTGTCTGTCGACGTTTATGCGGACATGCACTGGGAGCTGTATCAGGGCGGAGTGTACAAGGCCTGCACTCCAGGTCAGGTGAACCACATGGTTTTACTGACCGGATATGATTGTGAGGGACAATGCAAGTTTAACGCAGAGGGCAACCTGCCGAACGGCGTGGGATTGTTCCACGTGAAAAACTCCTGGGGCACGGAGTGGGGAGAAAAAGGCTACATCTGGACCAAGGCCACCGACAAAAATGGTGTGAAATGCAACAGTGTTGCGTCGGATGCTTTGATTTTCAACGTGGACAAGGAAGAAATCTCCGCAACCGGAGATGACCACAGTTGGCCGTTCTACATCTTCCTAGTGATGGTCTGCCTAGTCGCGGGATTTGTAATCCTCGAATTCTTCGGACTCATGGTTGACTGAATTCTCTGGCTGCCTCCAGAGATAGGCCCGGCGCCGTTGCCTGGCGAGGACAAACGCGCGCCGGGTTTTTATCTCAGACAATAGTCCTGAAGCTGCCAAATCCAGAATCCATAGGCCCAGGAGAATCCGACGCTGCGCATTTCTGTGACCGCCTCGCGAATCGACCAGCCGCACTTCTTAACCCTGTAGGCCGCGATGATGTAGCCGGTGCGGTCCAGACCATTCAGGCAGTGCACATAAATGGGCCGAAGATCCTTGTTCTCAATAAGGGCGATTGCTGCGTCCGTGCAGCGATGGGACGGCGGCATGAACGGCATCCAGGGGTCAGTGAGAATGCGAACGCGGGGCCGGCGGAACAAATCGTACTCCTTCCGAACCGCTGGGGGCCAGGATCGGAGATTCAGTATGGTGCTCATTTGGGACAGTAGTCTGTAGGATTCGACGGTTGGCGGGCCGCCGCGGTAGAGGCCTTCTTCCACCTGGTAGATGGTCATCAGTCCTCCTTGCCCGAAGCCGACCGGCGGGCAAATTCCCTAGCACCCTCTGCGCCCAGCCGGCCGACTTCTTACCCTCATGGTAGCTGGTTTATTTTAGACTCGATATGACAACCTTGGGTTGTGGAAGGCGCCGCATAGTAAACTTTCTTTCTTTTTTTCTAGATGGTGCATAACCTGAATACAGGAGGCAATACTGGATGCCGAAGGAAGATACGCAGTTTAAGCCGGGCCAGAGCGGGAATCCCGGCGGCCGCCCGAAAGTGGACGAGGAATTTAAAAGAATAAGAATACTCACCACACAGGAACTTTCGAACATCGCTACCCTGATGCTGGAGGGGAGCATCGACGACTTGAAGGCGATCCAGAACGACCCTAAATCCAGCGTCCTTCGGGTTATGCTTGCTTCGATGGCCATCAAGGGTCTCCAGGGGTCGGAGAAACATTATAACGCGTTGCTCGACCGAATTGTGGGCAAACCCAGGCAGGCAGTGGATGTCTCGGGGAGCCTGAACCTTCTGCCGCAGTGGACGCCCGACAAAGCCAGGCGCGCGGCCGAGAACTTCATCAAGGGGAAGGAAGATGGCGAAGGCTAAAGGCAAGTGCCCACGGTGTGGGTGCACGAAACTGGTTGAGAAAATCTCCTGCTATATCTGCGGCCGATGCAGCATCGTAGTGAAATACAAATAGCCGTACAGCAATGGGCGCGGAACGATTTACTTTCCTACGCTGCTGTTATGGACGACGACTACCAGACTCCCAACCATATCGTCCGCATGGTCCGCAGAATCGAGGCGCTAGAACGCGGGGATATTATGCGGCTGATGATCTACGCGCCTCCTCGGCACGGGAAGTCCAGAATGGTGAATGCCCTACTTCCCTCGTGGTACATGGGCCGGCACCCGAGCCACGAAGTGATATCCACGACGTATTCGCAGGAAGTAGCATCCGATTTTGGACGGAAAACCCGCGCGCTGATGACCACGCCGGACTACAAAGCGATCTTCCCAGAGCTAGAATTAAATCCCGAGTCGCTCGCCGCTCACCGATTCAACACCAAGCAAGGCGGCGCGTACTACGCAGTCGGAGCGAAAGGTCCGCTTACGTCCCGCGGAGCGAATCTGATTATTATCGACGATATACATAAGAACCGTCAGGAAGCGAACTCCGAGCCGATTCTGAAGGAAATAAAAGACTGGTTCGGCTCTGTGCTCTACACGCGACTCGCGCCAGGCGGAAAGATCGTGCTGATTCAAACTCGCTGGTCCGACAAGGATCTGCCGGCGCACTTGATCGACACGCAAGGGAACGACTGGGAAATCCTCTCGATGCCCGCGATCGACGAAGAGGGAAAGGCTCTGTGGCCAGAGCGATTCGACATCGACACTCTTCTGCAAACCAAGAAGACGATCGGAAGCCAGGACTTCGAGGCTCTCTACCAGCAACGCCCGAGCCCGCAGGAAGGGAATATCGTCAAGCGGCACTGGTGGAAGTACTACAAGACTCTCCCGCAAATGGACCTGATGATTTCGTCGTGGGACCTTACCTTCAAGGAAGGCGCATCGACCGACTACGTCGTGGGGCAGGTGTGGGGGAAGGTTGGCGCCGATAAGTACCTGATCGACCAGATACGCGCGCGTCTTTCTTTCACGGACACCATAGGCGCCTTTCGTACTTTGTCTGCCAGATACCCGAACGCCGGTAAGAAGTGCGTGGAGGAAGCGGCAAACGGCGCGGCCCTGATCGACACCCTCAAACGCGAAATCGCCGGCATTGTCCCCATACGCCCCAAAGGGTCAAAGGAACTCCGCGCCCAGGCTGTATCCCCGCAGATAGAGTCAGGAAACGTTTGGATTCCGGATCCATCCCTGGCACCATGGATAGGAGACTACGTACAGGAATGGGCAGAATTTCCAAACGGGAAGAACGACGATCAGGTGGACGCATCGACCCAGGCAATCTCCGAGCTGTCAACCGGAATGCCCACTAACTGGAAGCCCGTCAGCCTCACTGGAGCGAGTAAGTGGATACGATGAAGCGAATCATTCTCGCGTTACTTTTCCCGGCTCTGTGTTTTGGGTCCTACACTGTCTACCGCGGGGACCAGGGGCAGATAGGCATCGATCCCGGGGATGGGAAATTACTCCAGAGCCTTGGCTACCCGATGATGGGGCTGTACGGAGACACCTTCCTCCCCGTGGCCGTGGACGCGAGCGGCGAGCTCATTACGACCGGTGGTGGTAGTGGCAGCAACGCCAGCGTTGGACCAACCGGAAGCGCCGTGCCGAACAGCGGAACCTACATCGCAGGGAATCAATCTGGCACTCTGACCGGCCTGAGTCTGGACGGCTCCGGAAACCTGCTGGTGGCTGTGTCGTCCTTCCCTGGGGCCTTCACAGCCAATCAGGGAACGCCGAACACGCTCGCCAACGGATGGCCCGTTGAGTTGACCGATGGTACAGTATTACTAGGTACTCCTTCGAATCCGCTCCGGATCGACCCGACCGGAACGACGACTCAACCAATCTCGGGAAGCACGGGGAGAACATGGACTCTCTCAAGTGGCTCGGATTCTGTCTCTGCTTTGGTATCCAACTTTCCTGCCACGCAATCGATAAACATTACCCAAGTCTTGGGATCGGCCCCATCCTCGACGAACCCACTAGCGGTGCAGATCTCCAATGGGTCGAGCTATGTGGACCCGACGCAAATCCGTGCCCTGACTACATCGGACCAAATTACCTCATTCCAGGGGGGTTCGTGGACGACGGGCAGGACGTGGACTCTGAGCAATGCGACGGATTCAGTGGCTGCGGTTCAATCGGGAGCATGGACGACGGGCCGCACGTGGACCCTGAATAGCGGCACCGACTCCGTAGCTGTCTCAAATTTTCCATCGACAATAGGAGTGACGCAGTCGACTTCCCCGTGGGTTGTCTCCGGGACCGTGACTGCCAATCAGGGGGGATCATGGACGGTCACGGCAAATGCTGGAACGAACCTCAACACGTCGGCGCTGGCGCTGGACACGAGCGTGAACGGGATTCTACTAGCGCAGGGGAGCACGACCTCAGGGCAGTCGGGGCCGATTGTTCAGGGCGCAGTCACTACGTCCGCGCCCACGTACGTCACTGCGAAGACGAATCCGCTGTCCCTGACGACCGCTGGCGCCCTGCGGGTGGATGGAAGCGGGGTGACGCAGCCGATTTCTGGAGCTGTAACGGCTAACGCCGGAAGCGGGAGAGGAGTTCTATCGACTTTCACTCAAAGCTATTCCTCGGCGAATCTGTCGACGAGCTCGTTCACCACGATCATCAGCTCCACCAGCGCCGCGATAAATGAGATAGACATCTTCGATTCCTCCGGTTCGGACTATTACCTTGCCTACGCCGCCACGTGCGGAGCCCTGTCCACTTCATCCAACGCGATCATCGTCAGCGCCGGAGGCGGCGGTAAGGACTTCATGATCCCGTCCGGCAACTGCCTAGGGTTCCAGGCGAAGACCGCGAACATCACCACCGGGAGCGTCAACATGACGTTTTACAAATGAGGATGCTTCTTCTCTCATTGCTCTCCAGCGTGGCGCTCGCGGGACTCACTCCGCCTAACCCGCCCATCATTTGGAATCCCGGCCCAGCAGCGTACATCTTCGTGCCCGCGATCATCGGCGTGAGCGGCGGAACCGGTGTGAACCAGGCGAACGGCGGTTGGAGTGTCACAACCAGAACGATCACCGGAAGCCTCACTGTCGACACCACGACCACGGACTACGCTATTTTCGTAAACACGACGTCCGCAATAAATATCACCATGCCCGCGGCAACTACTGGCAGAACCTTCATCGTGAAGGACATATCCGGAGCGCCCAACATCACTTTCGTGCAGCACGCTTCTGAGACGCTGGAGGGTTTGGCCGCGAGCAAAAAGTACACGACTCCGTACGGCAGCGTTACTTGGGTGTCCTCGGACGGAACTAACTGGTGGATGGACTGATGCTGAGACTTTTTATTTTACTGGCTACCCTACCGGCCCTGGCAGGCGAGCCAAGGGTTGTCACTCAAGTCTTCGTAGCCTCTGGGAACTGGACCGCTCCGGCAGGAGTGACCACGGTGACGGTTGAGGGCAGAGGCGGATCGGGAGGTGGTGGAGGAGGAGGCGGAGGAGCCGGCGGCAGTACTACGAACCAGGGAGCGGGCGGTGGTGGCGGATCCGCGGGTGGATCTGCCGTGACTGGGACGTACACCATATCGGTAACGCCAGGGACTACGTATGTAATCACCATAGGCGGGGGAGGATCTGCAGGAACTGGTGGAGGAGGTGGAACAGCCCCGTCTGGTACTGGCGCTAACGCCGTCAATGGCGGCAACGGAGGCACATCTACTTTTGACGCATTACTCTCCTTTCCTGGAGCGAACGGTGGAGACGGGGGAAACGGAGGGGCACTTGCCACGGCAGGAGCTGGCGGAACAAACAATAGCTGCACGCCACTGTGCGGCGGAGGAACATTCAGCGTATTTGGCGGAGACGGTGGCACTGGAGGAACTAGGCACAACGACGGAATTAATGGGATGAGTCCAGCTGGAATATCCCCTTTCGGAACGGCTGGAAGCGGAGGCGCTGGAGGCGACAGTCCCACAGGAACATCGGGTGGTGGTGGTGGAGGTGGAGGCGCACCCACCGGCGGAGACGTGAACTGTCAGAACGGTGGTCCAGGAGCACTCGGAGGCACTGCTGGAAACGGAGGCGGAAACGCTGGATCGACACCAACGGTAAATGCTGGATGTGGCGGAGGCGGCGGTGGCGGAGGCGGTGGTGGAGGGGCTTTGGCAACGACTGGGACTACAGGAGGCAACGGAGCCAACGGGGCGCAGGGCTCTGGAGGCAGAATTCTAATAAAGTGGGTGGAGTGATGGCAGTACCTAAGGGAACCATAGTGGACCAGAACAGCGATCCAACGGCTGTCGATCTGTGGGCGCTGGTTTTAAATGGACTTGTGGTCCAAAGCATCATGGCCAGTCTAACCGACGTTCAGAGTGTTTACGCTCCGCAGTACGACTATTGCGTGGACACGACAGTGGGAGGACAAAGCTTCAACATCGGGGATGCGTATAATGCCGGATCGGACACCTTCGGGCTTCCGGTTCCGTCGCTCGCCGACGCCAAGAAAGAGAACCTGACGAACTTCAGCCTAGCGCTAGAGCAGTACGTCCAGGAGTTTTACTCTCTGGAAACTCAGTTCCGACTTTTTATTATTTACTACCTGGCCCAGCAGAATAGCCTTACTAACAGAGTGGCCTACATCCAACCGCTCCTGACTTGGGTGCAGAATGTGATAACATACTCAGCAACATATACGTCGACAGTCATGGCCATAAACGACGCGGCCACTGCGCTGAACTCGCAGTGGGACTTCACCCAGATAGGGGTGCCGCCTGCCGTCACTTTAATTGGGGCGATTTCAATTTCGAACTAGGGGGATAAATGAGCTCAGCCATCTCGAAAGCAGTTCCCGGAATATATCCCGGAACCAGCCAATCGGTTGCCATCGGCGGAAGCAGCACTCAGAGCAGTGCGGTCGCTGATACCACGACGGCGGTTCTTCTCACCGCCACGGTCGCGTGCTTCATTGCGGTGGGGGCAAGCCCGACGGCGGTCGCAAACACGTCGATGTACCTTCCGGCTAACGTGCCCACCTACGTCGGGATCGCCGGCGGACAGAAGGTGGCCGTGATTCAGGCCTCAGGCGGCGGAACTCTCTACATGACCGAAGGCGCGTAATGGCTAAGAAATCCGGACCCAAGGAGCCAGTTCGCAAGGCCACGATCGGCCAGATGCTTACTGGAGCGGAGACAAAAGTTGTCGACATGCGCGAGGTCGGGGCGACCGGTCTGCGCAGGTTCTCCGGATTTATCTTCGAGGAATTCCTTCTCGAGCTGACCGGATGGAAGGGCGTTCAGGTCTTCAAGGAGATGCTGAACAACGACCCCACGGTCGGCGGCATCATCTTCGCGATCAAGATGCTCTGTCGTCGAGTACCGTGGCGGGTTACCCCGGCGTCGGCCCACCCCAATGACGAGGAGGCGGCCGAGTTCGTCGAGACCTGCATGAACGACATGTCCGACACCTGGGTGGACACCATCGACGCGATTCTCTCAATGCTGGGGTACGGATACTCGGTCCACGAGATCATTTACAAAAGGCGGTGCGGTGACGTTTTCGATCCGACCATGCGATCGAAGTACAGTGACGGAAGGATCGGATGGCGCAAGTTTCCGATTCGGTCACAAGATACAATTTATCGATGGCAATTTGACGATCACGGCGGTATCCAAGGCGTCGAGCAGCTCGCCCCGCCTCACTACTACCACGTCACCATCCCCATCGAAAAAATGCTCCTCTTTCGGACCACCACCGAAAAGAATAACCCCGAAGGTAAATCACTTCTGAGAAACGCGTACCGCCCCTGGTACATGAAGAAGAACATAGAGAACATCGAGGCGATCGGAGTGGAGCGCGATCTCGCCGGTCTTCCAGTGGCACTCGTACCGCCCGAGCTGCTGACCGAGGGAGCCAGCCAGTCGCAGAAGAACTTGCTAGCGTCCATTCGGGATATCGTCATCAACATCCGACGAGACGCACAGGAAGGCGTCATCTTTCCGAAGGCATACGACACTGTCGGAAAGGAACTGTTCGAACTAAAACTCCTCTCCACCGGCGGCCAGCGCCAGTTCGACACGGACAAAATAATAAACCGCTACGACCAGAGAATCGCGATGACGATGGTGGCGGACTTTATGCTCATGGGACAGGACAAGGTCGGAAGCTACGCGCTCGCCTCGTCGAAGACGAACCTGTTCTCCACCGCAATAGGCGGACAGCTGGACATCATCGCCGACATTTTCAACAACTATGCGATTCCCAGACTGTTCGCCCTAAACGACTTTGCCATTTCCGACTACCCCAAAATTACCCACGGCGATCTGATGTCCGTGGATCTCAAGGAACTCGGCGAGTACATCAAAAACCTAGCGATCTCCGGATTCCCGCTGTTCCCAAATCTCGACCTAGAGAAGTACCTGATGAAGGTTGGCAACATGCCCGAGCCCTCGGATCCGATGAGCATGGAGTCGATGCAGGTCGAGCTGAAAGAACCCGAGATCCCGCAGAAAGTGGTGGAGATCCCAGGCGTGCCCGTGCAGACGCCGACGGGGCTAACCCTCCCTGCGGACACCACGCCGGTGAACCAAAAGCCTGCGACGTCTGCGGTCTATACAGAGGCGAACGCCCTGGGTAACAATAACCCGATTACTCAGACGGACGTGGCTCCTCAGAACCCGTCCACGAACTTCAAAACCAATCCGCAGGCCAACACAGAGCGGGATACCTACCGAAACAACGGAAGGGAAACCGAATGGGCCGAAAGAGACCGGAAGCGGATCAACTTCAACTACTAGGGCGTATGCGTACTTTGATGGAGCAACATCATCAGATTACCCAATGTGTACGAGAGGGCTGCAAGGAGTCCAAGTGGCACAGGCCGGACATGCCGGAGTGCCGCTTCCACATCGTGAAGGTCTGCCTGCGGTGCGATCGCGTACTGAACTCCTGCTGCGAGGATCCGGACATGTGCGGGATACATAAGGACTTCCTGGACATGGAGCAGTTCAAGCCGTGATCATCTTCTCCACAGTTCAGAAGGCGGCTCCCAGAAAAACGTACCGTAGGACTACCGCTCGGGTGCGGGCGCTGACGAATACGATGTCCCAGGCCGCGCGCGTGGACTTTTTGTCTGGGATAAAGTCCTTCAAGAAAAAGATCAGCGAGAAAACTTTGTCGGACGCGTGGTTGTCGGGAAACTACAACTCAATTTACTCACTCGTTCCCTGGAGCGAGCTGCCCGACGAGTTGGACCAATACCGCGCGCATATGGCTAGGTCCATGGGAGAGTTTTCCGATCTAGCCCCGCTGCCGGCACAGGCAGATAAGAATTTGAGATTTGACCTAAAGAACCGGAGAATACAGGACTACGTTGACCGCAGAACGGGAAGGCTCGTCACCGACATCAGCACCGATGCCCGGAAAGTCATCCAGCAGGCTGTGGAGAAACAGCTCCGTGAGTCGATTCCAGTGCCCACGATGGCTCGGCTGATCAAGCCCATGATCGGACTCTACCCACAGCAGGCCACAGCGCTGATCAACTACCAATCGACCCTAGAGTCGCAGGGGCTGCCCAGAACTAGGATAGATAAGCTTGTGGACCAGTACCATGACAGGCTGCTCGACTACCGTGCTAAGATGATAGCGAAGACCGAGACGCAGGCCGTTCAGAATCAGGGGCAGCAATTAGTTTGGCAGGCTGCCGCAGCCGAGGGGCTGATTGGGCAAGGCTCTCAGAAGGTCTGGCAGGTGGACGGCAACCCGTGCCCAGAGTGCACGGAGCTTGATGGTGAATCCGTCGGACTGCACGACCAGTTCTCGGCCGGAGTGGATGGCCCTCCGCTTCACCCTAACTGCGAGTGCATACTGACCATCGAGATTTCGGAGGCTTAATGCCGTACGTTTCGGAAGCACAGCGTCGATTCTTTCACGCAGCCGAGGCCCGCGGGGATATCCCCAAAAAGACCGTTCGGGAATACGACCGCGCGAGCCGCGGGATGGACCTTCCAGAGAAGGTAGAAACCAAGAAGAAGAAAATGGACTCCTGGATCGGAGTCGATCTGGACGGAACGCTAGCCCATTACGATGGGTACAAAGGCGACGACCACATCGGCCAAGCCGTTGGACCCATGGTCAACCGGGTGAAGGACTGGCTGTCGAAGGGCGAGAACGTAAAGGTTTTCACCGCGCGCGCTGGGAAAAAAGGCAACGTAAAGAAAATCCAGGACTGGCTCGAGGCGCAGGGGCTTCCCAGGCTGGAAGTCACCAACGTCAAGGATCACCACATGAAGGAGCTATGGGATGACCGTGCGGTGCGTGTCGGTAGGAATACGGGTGAAGCCACAGGAGAAGTCGGAAAATCCGATCCGGAGCCAGTCGAGGGCGTTGCCCCGGACGTCACCCCAGAGAACATCTACCGCTCGCTGCCCGACGTCCTCGGTGGGACTGTCCGTGACGGCTCGGACGCGGAGAAGTTCGTCATAGGGTCGATGATTTTCGACATCGACAAGGCGCGAGACCTTGCCGGCAAAAAGCACAACGCCAAGGTCCCCGTGGATCCCGCGTGGAGTGACAAGATACACGTCGACGAGCAGGCGGCGATGGGATCGAAGTCCAAAAACCCCGTTTTCATTGCCTCGATTCCCACGCAGGAGGGGATTCGATACCTACTGATTGACGGGCACCACCGCATGCACAAAGCCATAAAGACTGGGAAAAAGCAGCTGCCGGCGAGAGTTTTTACTCCGGAGGAGACGATGTCGATAATGGAAACGCACCCGGGCCTAAAGGACCATCTCAGAAGGAACTTTCCAGAGATCTCCAAAGCTCAGCCAGGGGGCTCGGACGTCCACGTTCCCTCCCCTCCACAGGACGAGAAAAAGCAGCCGTTTCAGCGAAAGGTCGAGCCGCAGGGGACTCCGCCTACCTCGACTGACCGGAGCCGTAGTTCTCAGGTAGAGCCCCCGAGCGTGAACAATCTGGAAGCTGAAGTGCTGAAGGAATTTGGGGGACTGGGGCTTTTTTCCGTGGCGGAAAAGTACGGCGAGTGTCTGAAGAACTACGTGGCCGGCGACAACCAGGATGCGTCGGATTTGTACGGCATGGAGCAAATCGTCTCAGGAATCGACTGGGAAATGGAGCACACGACGAGCGTTGGCGAGGAGGCGAAGGAGCTTGCCATAAGTCACCTCGAGGACGACCCAGACTACTATCGGAAAAAGCGAATCGAAACAGTAGACACCAGCGATGCGTTGGCGATCGAGCATAACCCGGAAATTAACAAGGACACTCTCGAAAACGAAGAAGAATCCACATCCAACTGGCCGGTGGGGCTGAATATAGATTTGATGAGCGGGCAGGCGCGGATGCCCGGCTACGTGGGATTTGACGTCTACCCCTACGACTACGGCACCGTGGTTCACGATCTTACAACCGGAATTCCTTTACCAGACAGGAGCGTCCGAAATGTGCGACTCCGCGATGGGCTACAGGATCTGGAAAAACAGGACCAGAAGGCTCTACTGTCGGAGATTCAGCGCGTGCTCATGCCAGGAGGGCAATTCACCTATGAGGGCCCGAACGACATCTACAACTACCCCGACTGGACGAAGGAGTTCCCACGGCTCGTCCTCACCGGTCATGAAACAAACGAGGATGTCCAGAAGATAGAGGGGCAGCCGAGCTTTCGCCAGCGGTTCACTGGAGTGGCGGTCCCCGATGCTTCCACGTCGAACGATTCGGAGCCGAGAATCGGGATTGCCCAATATGACATGCTCCCTGCAGACGCACTACTGGCGATGGACGCTCTCGGCTACACCTGGAGCGACGCCACGAGCTCCGGACGGGGTAATCGCGTTCACGGATACCCGAGCCAGGGCTCTTTAGTCTCTCGGCAGCAGGAGCACTCCGATGACAAAGTGATAGTCGCCGGACAGCAGCCCGGGGCCGGCAGCGAAATAGAAAAGCACGAGATCGGAGATCTAGACCAGGCGCTGTCGAACTTTGGAGAAAACTTCATCCGATTTCTGCTCGAGGAACAGGGCGAGGGCGTGCACCCGTCGACCGAGGAGCTGGTGCCGGACTTTGAGAAGTTCCAGGGGGATTTCCACCGGTTTCTCTCAGAGGAAGCGCAGGAGTCCCAGCCTATGCTGGATGCGAAACCCGCTGAACTCATCGGCAACGAGAACTACGCTGTGCCGGATCGAATGGCCTATCCGATGGAGACCCTCGAAAAAGCCATGGAGTCGCTTCGGCAATCCTCCGGAACCACCGACGAGGAGATCGTAAAGAACGCGATCTACAACCGATACCCAGAGCTGACGAAGTGGGTGCGGAAGATCTGTCCGATCAAGAAGGCCGACATAAAAAAGCAGATCATTTACTGCGTAGTGTTAGCCCCCGAGGAGCTCGACGAACAGGACGATTGGATGACCCCCGAGGATATCGAGGAAGCGGCGCACAACTACCTGATAAGCTCCCGAATGGTTGGGAAAAACCACGAGGAAGAAATAGAGGCGGTGCCCGTCGAATCCTACATAGTGCCGCAGGACCTGGAGTGGAACGAGGGGCCCTACGGACCCCAAACCGTGAAGCAAGGTTCCTGGGTCATAGCGATCAAGATCCTGGACCCGAAAGAGTGGCGAAAAGTGTTGGACGGGGAGTACCAGGGCGTGTCGGTGGGGGGACTTGGTGTCAGGTCGTAAATTTTTCGGTTGTGCAGGTCATTTAGTTCTGTCAACCTAGAAGCATCTGATGATTCTTACGGTCGGTAAGACGTAAACATCTCAAAAAATTTTAGAGGTCGAAGGTGAAGAAACTAAGCAACCTCGACGCACGAGAAATTAGCTTGGTTCCCCGGGGAGCCAACCGAAGGAAATTCCTTGTGCTCAAATCCGGCGCCGCAATGAGGGAAGAGGACATCAAGGAGATGCTCAAGCCAGTGGACGCGAAAGTGGAGGAAGTGATTCGCAAGTACTCCACCGTCCGAAAGGATGACCTGACGGCCGAGGGCCGAAAGCACATCGCCGAGCACAACTTCGCTCTGCCCGCTGAGAGGAAATATCCGATTCACGACCTGGCACACGCCAGAAACGCGCTGGCCCGTGTCGCTCAGCACGGAACTCCCGAGGAAAAGAAAAAGGTACAGGCGGCGGTATACAGAAAATACCCTGCCCTGAAGGAAAGGGCGGACAAGATGGATGTCGAAAAAGATTTGAATGACGTGGGTCCGGTCGACGAGCGCGCCCAGTCCGCCCTAAAGGCGGTGGTCCGGATTCTGACCCCGTTTAAAGACTCTCTTTCGCCGGTGCTTCTTCACGAAGTGCTGAGTGCTGCGGGCTTGCAGATGCAGCACGCTACGGAACAATACCAAGGAGAAGACATGGACAAAAAAATGGGGTCTGCGACCCAGTCCCCGGAGCCTATCTCCGAAGAGCACCACATGGAGGCTCTCGGGAAAGCTTTCGGGGCGTACAAGGAGCACATGCACAAGCTTGGCTACCGAAAGTATCCCACGCAGCAGCCGACTCAGAAGGACATGGAAGGCAACTACGGGGATAAAGGCAAGGTCGTGCGTGACGAACCCGGACAGGGCGAAATCCAGTCCGGCAACATGCACAACCCGGAGCCGGAAGACATGGTTTCGAAAAAGAAGGAGGCCGACGATATGGACGGAGATGACGTTTGCAAGTCTAGCGTCATGAAGTCTCTCCTGGCCAACGTGCCGAAGGAAACGCGTGCGGCCGTGGAGGAAGTCTTCAAGAGCAACCAGAATCTAGCCCGCGAGCTGGCCCTGGTGAAGAAAACGGCGTACCGCAAGGAACTCATCCAGAAGTACTCCCACCTGAAAGGTCTGGGAGTGAAGGTCGAGGACCTTGTGGAGACAATGCAGGTTTTGTCCGAGAAAGCCCCCGATCAGTTCGAGAAGGTCGAGAAGATGATTCTCGCGGCCGACGAGCAGATCGCGAAAGGCTCTCTGTTCTCAGAGGTCGGCTCCGATCGAGAGGGCGTCGCCGGAGACTGGTACGCGAAGATCGAAAGTGCCGCGATGGCCCAGGTCCAAAAGAGCGGCGAGAAGTTGAGCAAGGAAGCCGCAGTCGAGCGGTTCCTAGACACTCCCGAAGGTAAGCAGATGTACAATCAGTACCTCTCGGGTCATCCGTCTCAGAGGAGGGGCTAACAATGGCTTGGGAAATTCCTGTATTTTCGTGGTCTCTGCCGGCTAACCAGGACATGTCGTCCGAGTCGACGTACCTGTTTACGCCAGTCATCGCCGTAGCCGCGACCGGCTCTGGGATTAATACCCCAGTGGCCTGCGCTCCTCCGGGATCGACGGGCGAGCCGATCGTCGGAATCCTGCAGAACAATCCTCAGCTTGCTGAGGCAGGGCAGATTTTCACCGAGGGCGTGTCGAAGTGCAAGGTCAACGGAACGGTAGCCATCGGCGACACGCTGATGTCGACGCCGTCCGGCGGTCTGATCACTGCGACCACTGGTAACTACCAGGTCGGTATCGCACTCGACGCCGGCGTCGCTGGGGACATCCTCCCGGTGCTGCTCGTAAACCTTGGTAAGAAATAAGGGGGAAACCTAAATGCCGCAACCTACTAGGTCTGATGTTCACGTCAACCGGCCCCTGACGAACATCTCCATTGCTTATATCCAGCGGGCCCAGGACTTCATAGCGGACAAGGTCTTCCCGATCGTGCCCGTTTTGAAGCAGTCCGACCGGTACTTCATTTACGATCAGGGGTACTGGTTCCAGACCCAAGCCCAGGTCCGCGCTCCGGCAACGGAGTCCGCGGGTTCAGGGTTCGATCTGGACAACACCCCGACGTACTTCGCCGACGTCTGGGCGGTCCACAAGGACGTCGACGATCAGACCCGCGCGAACGCCGACCAGCCTCTCGATCTCGATCGGGATGCGACGTTATTCGTGACCCAGCAGCTGCTACTTCGACGCGAGATCCAGTTCGTGAAGAAGTACATGCAGACGGGCATCTGGCAGGGGTATCTGGTGTCGGGAAGCCCGACGGACTTCCAGCCGAACGTCAACGGTGACGGATACTGGGACTCGACGACCTCGAATCCCATGGCCGACATCGACTTCCTGAAGCAGGAAATCAAAAGCCAGACCGGCTTCCTGCCGAACACGCTGGTGGTATCCAATGATGTGTTCTTCGCACTTCGGAACAACCCGACCGTGCTAGACCGCATCAAGTATACCCAGCGTGGCGTGGTGTCGGAGGAGCTCTTGGCTTCGCTCTTCGGAGTGGAGAAGTTCCTGGTCTCCTCGGTCATCAGCAACACGGCCCCGGAAACCGTTCCGCCCAACACGGGAACGTACTCGTACCTGACCCAGAATACGTTCCTTCTGGTGTACGCGAACCCCGCGCCCAGCATCTTGCAACCCACGGGAGGGTATATCTTCTCCTGGCAGGGTCTGTTCGGAGCCGGCGCCCAGGGCAACCGCATCATGGTGTTCCGCATGGAGCAGCTGAAGGCGGACCGCGTAGAGGGCGAAATGTCCTTCGACATGAAGCTGGTAGGAGCGAACCTTGGAGCATTCGGCTACAACGTCCTCCAGCATCCATAAGAAACTTTACCTGGCCCTGCGCGATCTGAACGTAAAAGGTCAGATCGTCAGGGCCGGTACGAAGATCTGGGATGTGTCGCCGTGGCATCCAGTGGCGCTTCAGTCCTGCATTAACATCGGTTGGATGAAGGAAATTCCCTACGAAGAGAAGCCTAACGATGGTCCCAAGCCGCTGAAGCCGGGACCGTTTTCCTGCTGCGGAAAGAAATTCGGGAGCAAGCGCGCTCTCTCGGTCCACAAGCGACGCTCCCACGAATAGGAGGGTCTGATGTGGTCATACAGCGGGAACCCGGCGAACAGCGCCAAGGACGCCGTCCGATTTGAGATTGGCGACACCGACCAGACCGATCCCCTTCTACAGGACGAGGAAATCAACTACTTTCTAGCCCAGTACAATAATTTCGTGCTGAACACCGCCATCCGCTGCCTCGAGGCGATCATGGCCAAGTTCTCCCGCATGGTGAACGAGGCCGTCGGGGGAGTCAGGATCGATTTCACGGATCGTATAAAGAACATGGATTTGATGAAACGCGCCATCATCCAGCGCCTCGCCACCGAGTCCGCTACTCCGTACGCGGGCGGAATATTCGTGTCGGACGAGATCAACAACCTAAACAACCCGAACATCATTCTGCCGGACTTCACGAAGCACATGATGGAGAACGATTTGATTGCGCCATGGACGACGTCGATCTGGGCGCTGTGGGGGGATCAGGGCCCGTGGTTCAACGCCGCGGACGAGGTGATATGAGTGTGAAGGACTCAAATCCCAAGGCCTTCGCCACACTGGCTAAGCGTCTGGCTGACGCAGACCGGGCCTACGTGACGGTGGGTATCCACGAGGATGCTGGCCGTTACCCTGGCCCGGACGCGCCTTTGGTTTCCGAAGTGGCTTGGTGGAACGAATTCGGGACGAGCGAGATCCCCGAACGATCGTTTTTCCGATCGACCTTCACGCAGAAGGCCGCAGACATCGAAAAGATAAAGAAGGAAGAGCTCAAAAAAATCATGGACGGCAAGTCCACGGTTACCAAGTCGCTGTCAGTAATAGGATTCCGCGCGCAGGTGATGGTTCAGAACAAGATTAAGTCGAACATCCCTCCTCCGAATGCTCCATCCACTAAAAAGGCGAAGGCGAGGGAATACCCGGCCAACGCTAACCGAACGCTGATGGCGTCCGAGCTACTTCTTCGATCGGTCACGTTCAAGGTGACTAAATGATTAAGCTGTTCGGCAGCTCGCAGATTTTGAAGAAGGACGAGACGCTGGTCGTGTCCCGGAAAGGCGCCGTCGTGTACAAGGACGGAAAACCACTGAACTTTAACATCCACAAGTTTGAAATAAAGGCCAACGTCCAGCCCCTAAACGGCCGGCAGCTCGAGATGGTTCCCGAGCACGACCGGTTCAAGGAGCAGTATTGGCTGTTCCTGAACAACGCGAATTTTAAGACCCAAAATGGTCTCGAGTACGGCGGCCCGATGACGCTACTCCCGAACGACGTAGTGCTTCGTCCGGATGCGAACTACAACCAGATAAAGTTTCAGGTGCAGGACGTGGAGCAGTGGGGCTCGTACGTCAAGTGCCGCATCGTCCGAATCGACGTGGGTCCGGACTCCATCGACTCTCGAGTCAGCGCGGAGAACCTCCAGTGACCCAGTTCCCCATAGACTACAACGCCGTCCGAAAGGCCTTCGCGAACATCATCACGAAGGTCACAGGTCTAGTCTGCGTGCTTGAGGAGCCGACGTATCAGAATGCGCCGCGTCCCGCGCTGCCGTACTTCTCGTTCAAAATCATTACTCCCGGAGCTAGGTACGCGGATGATGCGACGTTCTACTCCGGCGGGGGAGAGATTCAGAACCACTCCGGCCCGAGAAAGATGACCGTATCGTTCCACTGCTACGCCCAGGACCAGGAGACGGCCTACAACTTCATGGCCCTGTGGCAGGCCTCTCTCGACACTTTCGACACGCAGGAGCTGCTTCTCAATGCTAATATCAGCGTGTGGCTAATCGGAACGGTTGCGGACTTAAGCCAATTGCTTAATACTGGATATGAAGGCAGATCTCACATGGATACGGACTTTGGCATCGGCAGCTTCATCACCGAAGACCAAGGCGAGATCGACACGGCCCACATCTCCGGGACGATTGATACGAATAACGGAATTGTGAACGATGAGTTCACGGCACCCTAGGGGGGTAAATGTCAGCACCCATTAGCGATATCGTACAGGTAGTAATCACGCAGGAGACCCAAGCCGTACAGCAGGCAAGTTTTTCGATTCCGGCGATCTTCGGAACCTCGAACCGGTTTGCTGCATCCGCAACCACCATGGGGACGACCACGAACGGCAGCAACGTCGTTACTGGGCTGGTCTCCACCACGGGAATTTCACAGTTTCAGCAGATCACCGGCACGAACATCCCTCCGGACACGACGGTTTTGGCGATCCAGGGGAACAAACTCACCCTGTCGAATCCCGCCACCGGATCCGGCACGGTGTCGCTGACCTTCACGGACTGGATCCGCGCGTACACGAGCCTTCTGGGCATGGTGAGCGATGGTTTCCAGACGACGGACCAGGAGTATATCGAGGCCTCCGAACTGCTCGAGCAGTCGCTCCAACCACCGATTTTCTACGTCGGACGAGTCTCTGCCAGCGTCGCGCAGGTCGACACGCTCCAGGTGAACACTCTGAACACGTCGCACCTGTACGAGTTCACCCTGAACGGTGAGTTGGTTTCGTATCAGGCGACCTCTGGAAACGCCCAGCAGGACATCCTCAACGGACTTTTGAGCGACATCGACGTGGTGTTCGCCACTCCTCCAGTAACTGGCTTGGTGACCGGCACCGGCGGATCCGCGCTGCTCACTTTGACGGCCGCGCAGCCCGGTGAAGGCCAGGTCTACACGAACGTGGACACGGATCTCACCCACGCACTGGTGACCCCGAATCACACGATGGTGTCGGACATCCAGCAGTGCCAGCTGCAGAACGATTTGTGGTACGGAGTACTGCTTTGCTCGCAGCACGCCTGGGACATCGAACAGGTCGCCGCGTACATCGAGACGCAGGTGAAGCTGTTCGGCGCGGACACGAACGACCAGGACGTTCTAACTTCCTCGAACACGGACGTTGCCTCCGTGCTGAAGGGGAAATCCTACAAGCGGACGTTCCTGCTCTACTCTGGCACTCCGAACGATGCAGCCGCGGCGGCATGGATGGGCGGGCAGCTCCCGCAGATCCCCGGTGCCTCTACCTGGAAATTCAAGACCCTCGTCGGCATAACTCCGGACAACCTCACTCCCACGCAGCGAACGACGTGCATTGGGATTCCTGGGGAGCCCGGAAAGAACTGCAACATCTACGAGACCGTCGGCGGCGTGAACATCACCGAGGAGGGATTCACCTCTGGGGGACAGTTTATCGACGTCACTGTCGGAATCGACTGGCTGCAGAGCACGATGCAGGCGAATGTTTTTTCGATCCTAGTGAACACCCCCAAGGTCCCCTACACGGACCAGGGTATTTCACTTATCGTGAACGCAGTTCGGCAGACCCTCCAGCAGGGTGTGGTGAACGGCTTGATCGATGGCCAGAGTCCGATCGTGGTCTCGGCGCCTACGGTAAACCAGATTCCGCCGAACGATCGGGCCTTGCGATTGCTACCGGACGTTAGCTTTAGCTGCCGTCTCGCTGGAGCGTTTCACTTCATTCAGATCGTGGGTGTCGTAACCGTCTAAGGAGAAAAAAATGTCCGTACTCACTTATAATCCTAAGCAAGTCACCCTAAGCCTTGGAGCCAAGACCATGACCGGCTTCATGGACGGCACCTTCATCCTAGCGGAAAGAAACGACCAGGCCTTTCACCTGAAGGTGGGATCCGACGGAGAAGGTGCCCGCGCGAAATCCGCCGATCAGTCCGGAAAGGTGACTCTGACTCTTTTGCAGACTTCTCCCTCAAACGATGATCTGTCGGCATTCGCCAACGCCGACGAACTGTCCGGGGCCGGGGAGTTCCCCTTGCTTCTCCGAGACGCCTCCGGCCGCACCCTTATGTCCGCCGTCACCGCCTGGATTCAAAAGTTCGCGAACACGGAGTTTGCGAAGGAAGTAGTCGGCCGACAGTGGGTGATTGAGACAGACCAGCTCCTAATCGCCAACATCGGCGGTAACTAGGAGTCAAAATGAGGCAGCAAGTCACTAGGGAAATAGAAGGGCACACCTACGAGTTCAGCCAGTTCGGAGCCAGGGAATCGCTGAAGGTTCTCGGCAAGCTAACGAAAATAATTGGAGAGCCCCTCACGCTGGGGCTGTCAGGGGTAAAGGGCGGAGGTAATTTCCTAGGCCGGGAGATTGATCTCACGATTCTAGGCCGGGCGGTAGGGATTTTAGGGCAGCATTTCGACGACGAAGCCATCTCGCTGATCGAGTCGCTGACGTCTGGGGATAGGGTGCTTTGCGACGGGAAGAAAGTGGACTTTTTGTCCCACTACGAAGGCAAACTGGATCTCATGTTCAAAGTCCTCTACGCTGCCCTGGAGGTGCAGTACGGAAATTTTTTCAAAGGACTCACCGCCCTCGCACCAGCTACCCCGCCAGCTCCGTCAACCTCGACTCCTCAGTAGACTGGAGAATATGGAGGCCGGTTCTCGCGGGCCTTGATACACTGGTGAATGTAGAGAATTATTGGTCTATCGATGACCTGGCTGACGCGCACGATGCTCTGGACATCGACGCGGACCTAAAAGCCGAAGCAGTAAGGAGACCTGGTGCCTGAAACCTTTCGAACACTGCTTACCAAGATCGGGTTCAACGTCGAGCACGACAAGCTGGAGCGGCTGGAGGGGCAGCTTGAGGGGATAAAGAAACGCCTCGACGTCATCTCCGGTATTGAGGTCGCCCGCAGCCTGTACGAGCTCGCGGAGCGTTTTGGCCACGTAGGGGAGCAGCTGTCCATAGCCGCAGAGGCCGCAGGGCTGACGGTAGACCAGTTCCAAAAGCTTAACTACGCTGCGTCACAGAACGGCGTCTCGACCGAGGAGATGTCGAAGGCTCTCCAGCACGTTTCTCTGACCCTGTTTCAGGCGCGTACTGGCTCCCAGGAGGCACAGAAAGCATTTGCCCTAGCTGGGTTCTCCCCCGGACAGATCCAAAGCTTCAGGACCTCACAGGACGTATTATTGGCCCTATCCGATAGGCTGAGGGGAATTCGGGATCCTATTCAACGAGCGGCGGTCAGCCAGGAGCTTTTGGGTAGGGGAAGCGTCCGGCTAGCGGGATTTCTGGCGCAGGGCTCCAAGGCCATTACAAATAGAGGCCAGCAAGCCCAGCGATTCGGACTCATCCTTACGGAGAAAGAGGTCAAATCCCTCGAGGTGGTCGAGCACTCGTTTCAAAACATCATCCTATTCCTCCAGAAGATCGGCGCCACCATCGTCACGGACATCAGCCCTTCGATCCGCGACATGGTGAATGACTTCCTGAAGTTCTACAACGCCAACAAGGACCTTATTAACCTGAACATAAAGGCGTTTCTGGATAAGTTTCTCTACGGCCTCGGGTATGTGTACGGATTCGTCACTACTCTTTTTACAGATCTTAAAAAGAAGTTTTCTGGATTTGGCGACATCTTCGGATTAGGAGAGGGTTCCTTGGGAAAAATCGCCTTTGCAGGAACTGTACTAGCAGGATTAGTAGGCACTGCGAAGACCGGAGTCGCTGTGTTCGCCGCGCTCGATGCCGCGATGTCTCCGCTGGTGGTTACGATCGCCACTCTCGCATCGGGATTGTTGGTGCTCCACGACACCTACAAGCTTTTGCAGGGCGGGGAGACGATTCTCCCGAAGAAATTCTTAACCAGCTTCAGTCCATTGGCTTTCGGAGCGGCGGCGTACAAGAAGTTTTTCGGAGGACCCACCCCCGGGCTAAACGGCGTGCCGCTCTATCCGACTCCCACTGGTTTCCCGATCAATCAGGAGACCAATAAGTCGGCGAGCGTGAACAACAACTACAACCCCATTTTCAACATCACCGCCCCTGCAGGAACAGCCCACGAGCTGAAGGAGCACATCGAGAAAATCCAGAAGCAAGCGATGGATGTGTTTTCCAGGAAGGTGACCGCCGGACTTCTTTCTGCCGGCAGCGGAAAGGGGTCTGACTGATGCCGGACTTTAGTTTTTCAGGCCTGTCCCAGCCACAACGAGTTCAGCTCATTCAGGGCTCGACTGTAATTTCCGTCGACTGCTGCGTGTCTCAAACGCACAAACGAGACTCTCCGCCGACGTTGTTCGAACTAGAGAACGGATCGAGCATCACTGACCACATCATCGTGAAGCCCTTTGAACTGGAGCTCGTGGGTATAATTTCCGACACTCCGATAGGCCTTTCGACCCAGGTGCTCGGTGCCCTCGCGGTGACGACCCTGGCGTCTGCGGCTCCCGGTCCATTGGGGATTGTCGGAGCTGGAGTGGGATCCGCGCTGATCGGCGCTCTGTCGGGATCTAAAAAGCCGTCTGTGGCCGCCTTTGGACAGCTTTTAGAGCTTCAGGCATCTCGGCAGCCGTTCACGGTGTACACGTCTCTGCAGACCTACGAGAGCATGTGGATCAAAAGCCTGTCTGTTCCCCGAGATAAAGACACGACTGGGATTCTGTACTTTCAGCTATCGCTAGTTCAGCTCCTTCTCGTCAGCCCTCAAACTGTGAACGTGTCCATTTTCCAAAACCCAGCTCTGTCGGCCGGGCAGGCGAATTCGGGGAGCCAGTCTCTTTTGCCAAGTGGATCAGTTTTTCAAAGTGGAGACGTTGCAGGAACCACAAAGGCCCATTCCGTTGCAAAAGCAGTGGGAGGAGGATAAGTGGCCACTTTATTTCAGGTACCGCTTCAGTCGAACCTCCCCTGGTATCAGTTTCAGATCACTCTCTCGGGAAATTTGTACACGCTCACGATGCGATTCAACACCCGGACAAACAGGTGGATTTTGGACATCGGGGACTCGGCTAATAACCCTCTGGTGGTAGGGCTCCCTATTCTGATACAGCAGAACGTGAACGGGCAGTATGTCGTGACGGGCCTTCCAAACGGATTTTTCTATTCTTTGGACAACTCGGGAAAAGGCCAGCAGCCCACTCTGAACTCGTTCCAAATAGATCACACCCTTTACTATCTGGATGAGAGTGCATAATGGCTCTCGCTACCAGCCAGGGACGATACCTATTCAATCGGTCCTGGAGCCTTACGATTGGGGTACCTGGACAGCAAGGTCTCGTCTATTCCTCCTCCGATCAGGCACTCGGAGTCGTCAATAAAAACAACATGCAGACCACTGGTCCGGTGGCGGACGTGCCTCCGTCGGGGGCCAGGATCGTATTCGATATCGACAAGGTATCGTCGGGGACTGCGAACAAGGCGAAGTTCGAGATTTACAATCAGAGCAAGGAATCAAGACGGGCTCTAACACAAGTATCTCCATCTTTGGTGCAAGTGAAATTTAGAGCTGGATACACGGGACTTCCCGGATCGACTCCTTTGGTACAGACCATATTCATAGGGAATATCAGTACTATTGCGAATGCTATTACCTTCGAGAGAAGAGAATCGGACATCGTTACGAAAATAGAGTGTGGTGAGGCGGAGGTGCCAATCACATTTGCGGTCTTCAACCAGAGCTTTCCGGCCGGAACCAGTCTGCTCTCCATTATTCTAAGTCTCGCTAATGCTCTAGTAAAAGCATCTAGCGGGGACATTCAGATCGGAACGATCTCAGGGGTACCAAGCAGAACTTCTAATAAGGGAGAGGTTTGCGACGGATCAATCTTTAATTCCCTCAATAAATACACGACTCCCTTTGGCCTGCAATGGAACGTTACCAATGGTGTTCTGAACATAAACCCCATTAGTCAGCCGGTGAACACGCAGGCTATTTTGCTTTCGAACCAAAACGGGGTGTCAATCAGCGGTCAGACTTTGGGGTATACAGGACTCATCGGAGTACCATCTGTGATCACGATGCAGCCGCCCGATCCACCGGTGGGGCCGTTGTACAACTGCAATTTTGTTAGCCTACTCAATCCTTATATCATCCCGCAGTCCTATGTTCAGATATTCTCAGAGATGATCAACGGCAGTACCTTCTGCGTGAGGCGAGCTCACTTCGAGGGGGACACCCATGGCGAAAAATGGCAAGTAGCCGGAGAGGGAATTCAGGTTGAGGCTCTGACTCCCGTCATAGGCAACCAGTCCATTGGGAGCACCATCGCATGAGTAATCCATTTATTTCTCCCGGAGCCCAGACGCTTCCCTTCGATGATGTGATCCGGCTTGGGATAGAAATAGCCCTACAAAACACGCACACCTGGATTCCCGCGCAGGTAACAAGAATACGATCCTCGGGGATAGTGGATCTTCAACCATTGATCAAGGACACAAGCGTGGTTGACGGATCCGTAGTCGCCTACCCGCAGATTCAAAACGTCCTGGTGGCATACCCCTCTGGAAACGACTACTGGATAAAGATGCCCATTCAGGTTGGTGACGTCGGAATCGCTTTGTTCTGCGAGGAATCCCTAGACCAGTTCTTCGCAGCAACCATGAACCCAGTAAGTCCAAACGTCCTGGATCCGCAGGACACCCGACACCACGACCTTTCGGATCCGGTATTTATTCCGGGAATCAGGACCGCACTCCAGCAGGTGCCGAACCCGTCGAACCCGGACGACATGGTCCTGCACAATGGCCAAGCGGAGATTTACCTTCAGAAACCGGGCACCTTTAAATTTACGAACGGACTAGTGGAGTTGGTGAACCTTGCGGACCAGACTGCGGGTCAACTCTCTAGCCTCGCAACTACGGTGGCGGAGTTTGCGACTCTGGTGGAGACGGCGGCCACGGTCACCTCCACGGATATCAGTTTCTTGACCTCGTATCCGACGGTGGCTGCAGCTTTCGCCACGCTTGCCGCCGCGCTTCCTGCAATTATTGCCGAAGCGACAGCAGTTGCGGTGGAGGCCACATTAATTCAAACTGAGCTAAAGACCATAGAAGGAAGCTGATGGACATCTCCCTCGATTTGAATCCTATTAGTCCCACTTTCAACGATCTGCTTGTGCAGAACGGGGATCTAGTAATCACGCCGACGCAGCTCGACGCGATACAGCAGCACATCGTGCAGAGGATTCGGATTTTTCTCGGAGAGTGGTTTCTGGACAACACGATCGGACTTCCGTACTTTCAGCAGATCCTGGTGAAGAACCCCAATCAGTCAGTAATAGACTCGTTGTTCGCGAGCCAGATTCTCTCGACGCCTGGAGTCACTCTTCTGAACTCCTATTCTTTCAGGGTCGACTTCGTGAACCGGACGCTAAACATTTCGTTTTCGGCCCTTACGACAAGCGGTACGGTAAACTATCAGGGATTGATTTCCACCGGAGGATAAGTGGCACAGCAATTCGGAGTAACACCAGCCGGTTTCGTGGTGAAGCAGCAGAGCCAGATCATCACGGAAATAAACGCGGCGCTGCAGGACGTCTTCGGGGTGAACATCAACCTGCTTCCCGAGTCCGTGTTCGGACAGCTGACGGGGGTCTTCTCCGCGCGGGAAGCCCTGATCTGGCAGCTTTTGGAGGGGGTGTACGACTCCGGAATTCCCTCCGGCGCAGAGGGCACCTCCGTAGACAATATCCTCGCTTTAAACAACCTACGCCGGCTCGCAGCCACTGCGTCGGTTACAGCTCCGACGACGAACGGAGTTCCGGGACTCGTTCTTCTTGGGACTGCCGGAACCGTCATCCCCGCGGGTAAATTGATTTCCGTTCAGGGAAGTCCCTCGTCTCAGTTTTCCCTGGACTCCCAGGTGACGATCGCCGCCGCTCTGAGCGCCGTACAGGAATTTCTGTTCAGCAACGAGGCAAACCAGGGTGCTGCCACCTTCACGATCGAGGATAGTTTCGGGACCGTTCTGAACATCCCTTCTCTCCCCTACAACACCTTCTCTCAGTACACCCAGATTCAGTTCAGCACGACCCCAACTGGAGGGTCGCACTTTGCACTCGTCCTCACGCAGATAGGAATCCCGCTGCAGACGGCGAACATATCGACCGCGGGGGTTTACCCCACGGCAGGTGCCATCCAGTCGGCCATCCGTGCCCTGAGTGGATATGGCAGCGTGGTTGTCACCGGATCCGCCGGGTACTACGTGGTCCAGTGGGTCGGGGTCACTTGCATCCCGATCGTGACAGTTGCCAACAACACCACGCTCGCGGTCATCACCATCACGAACTCTTTACAGGCCGTTTTAAACAACCTCGCGGACTCGAGCTTCGCTGGTGGGGGCACTACCGGGAACATCACCAACGGATCCCCGCTGCTGACGAACATCCAGGACATTATCGGGATAGCCCCGAACCAGTACATCACGGGAACGGGAATTCCGGCCGGCACCTACGTTCTGTCGATCTCAGGAACCACGGTCACGATGTCCGCGAACGCCACGGCGACGACTCCCAGCTTGCCTATCACCTTTTCCGTGTATCCTTATACCGACGTTGTGGCGGTGGCCTTCACGCTGAGGTTTCAGATCTCGTACGGAGCGAACTCTCCATTCGGTCAAAACCCCTCTTCAGGAAATCAGCCGCAGAACCTTCCGGTGCTGGTGGCGAACACGCTTCAGAACGGAAGCCTCGTCACCAACGTGCTTGCCCAGAATGTGGTGGTTGGCGCTCCCGCGGAGGCCGTGGGATCGGCAACCTGCACTCAGACCGGGCCCATTATAGCTCCGGCGAACACCCTGAACGTGATCGACACGCCCGTTTCGGGATGGACTGCGGTGAACAACTCTCTGGATGTGATCCCAGGTACGAACATAGAGACCGACACCCAGGCCATGGTCCGAAGGAGCAATTTACTTCAGGCAAACGCCAACGGCCCTCTCCAGTCCATAGTGGACAAGGTCGAGGAAGTTCCGGGAGTCACCGCCGCAATTGGATTCCAGAACCTGACAAACGCCGCTATGCAGACTGTGGACTTTTCTGCGGTGCCGGCGTCAGGATCCTTCTCTTTACAGTTCGGATCTAACGGATTCACGTTCACCACCGGATCCATTCCCTACACGGCCACCGCAGCCACCGTGCAGGCCGCGATCAACGCGATTTCCGGGTATACCGTACTGGTTACCGGATCTTTCGCGAATGGATTTAACATCGATTTCAACGGAAGCACCGGAGGCCAGAGCCAGGCGCTGATCCAAGTCTCCTCGAACTCGCTTGAGGACTCCGTCCCCAACCCGATTACGATCACGCCCGCGTACGGTCGCCCTCCGCACTCTGTGGAGATTGTCGTCGAGGGTGGAGATCCGACGGCGATTGCCCAGGCGATCTACAACTCGAAGCCGGGTGGGATCCAGACCTACGGCAACAGCGTTATTCAAACAGGGACGATCGTCTCCAGCGGCCAGTCGATTACGTCGATTTCGAGCACGGCGGGGATCTTCGTGGGGATGTCGGTTTCGGGAACTGGCATTCCCCCTGGCACCACCGTAAAATCCGTGGCGGCATCCAGCGTCACTCTTAGCCAGGCGGCTACCAGCTCAGGGACATTCTCCTTCACCTTCGTCTACGCGATAGTCGTCACCGACTCTGCCGGAAACGAGTACATTATTTCGTTCAGCCGACCGACCTCGGTTGCTTTCTTCGTGATAGTGGTCATGGTCACCGACCTAATAAAGAATGGGATTCAGAACCCAAATCCTATGTTTAATCCGGGTAGTGTGCAGACCATACAAAACGACATAGTAGAAATAGGAAACGCCACGCCCATCGGCGGCACCGTGGTCGCCCTTGGAACGAACGGACTGATCGGAGCTTTTAACTCAGTTCCCGGAATTTTGGCCTATTCGATGATTTTCTCGGAGGCGGCTCTTTTCACCAGCAACGGAGACCTGACCGAGGGAAGCACGACGATGTCGAGCGTGGTCTCCACTGCGGGCGTCGTACCCGGAATGTTCATCGTCGGTCAGGGCATCCCACCGAACACAGTTGTCGTGTCGGCCGGAGGCGGATCGATCACAATGTCCCAGGAAGCGACGGAAAACACCACAGGAGGACAGTTCTGGACCGGATACGCGACGAACGTTCCTCTGCTCCCCGAGCAGCAGGCACAGTTCGAGTCGTTCAACGTCCAGATTAGTTACGTGTAATGCTCGTCACCTATATTCCAAATCACGTCGAGCAAGCCGAGGCCCAGCTCATGGAGCAGTACCAGGGCCTGCCTCTTTTCAACGGACTTCTGGCTGCCCTAGTCGATCAGATTCAGGACCTGGAGAACGCCGCCTACAACATGGTGGCGCTGACCCAGCTTTTTAACAACGGCGCCTCCGGCCAGCAGCTGGACAACATCGGACAAATCGTCGGCCGCGCGCGCGACGGCCTCTCGGACGCGGAGTACTATGTTTTTCTGAGAGCACAGATTTCAGAGAACTTTTCCCAGACTACGATCCAGGAGCTCGTCACCCTGGTTCAGAATTTGTTCAATCCCACCCTTCTATTGGCCTTCGAGATGTTCCCTGCGGAAATGGACTTCGAGGTAGGAGGAGCGACGCTAGATCCAAGCCTGTACCAGCAGGCCTCGGCGCTGATTCAGGGATCCATGGGCGGGGGAATTGGATTGGGATTCGTGGCGGTGGGAGATCCGTCGAATGCTTTCAGGATGTCGGACCTAAACGGGAATTTACCAAATGGGACCGGCGGCGGGTTCTCTGACGCGACGAATCCGTCGTTCGTGGGTGGAGTGTTCGCTGGTATAGTATTTAATAACGCAGCAGCGTAGGAGAGAGGGATGCCTTCAAAACCATCAAACTATCTTAACTGGAACCCCTCTCAGTCGAATTGCATACAACCCTCTGGTGGCCAGTCGACCTCGGGATGGCAAGTCGGGCAGATGCCCCCTTCGCAGTACGAGAACTACCTTTTCAACCTTGTGGATCGTTGGATTCAGTGGCTGGACTTCGCGTCTAACCAAAACCCGACCTCGGTCACCGTAACGGGAAACTACACGGCCCAGGTCGGAGTACCGATCATCTTCGCGAATCCATCTGGAGCGCCGCTGACCGTGACACTTCCGGACTCAGCTTCCAACCTGGATGTGGACTTCATCATAAAAAACATCAACTACACGAACGCGAACGCCGTCACGATCGCCCTGACTACTGGATCCGACAAGATAGAAAACCAGTCTGCCGGCAGTTCTATTACTTTGGGAGCCAACGGAGAAACGATTCGACTTCACTCAAACGGAGCCGGTGTATACTGGCAAGTGAGCACATGAAAAATTTATTCCTACTTCTTATACTTCTTCCTTCGATCGCTTTTGGCAGGGTTGCGTACAATGTCTACCGGATGCCCAGCTCCGGATCCCTTCCGGGATGGGGCGCCATAGATGTGTCCCAGTCAGCTGCGGTGACTGGAGTGCTGAACGTCGCCAACGGTGGAACTGGCCAAGCCAGCTTCACTACCAACTGCGTGCTGGTGGGAAACAGCACCACGAACATTACCTGCGCGGCTAACTCCATTCTGGTGAACCAACACCCCGGCGCGGACTCCGGCGACATAGTCATAAGCGGAGCCTCCGGAGTGATACTAGGATCGGTTGGCGCGACTTTTCCGACGTGGGGCACCTCCTCTGGAGATGCCTACATACAGTCTCCGAGCAACTGCATAGAGCTAGGCACCGTAAACAACAATGGCCGAGCCGCTCTGATCTGCAACGATAGCTCTTATTCCCACGGAGCAATAGTCATCGGAGATGACTCTTCTGCGCTTAGGCCGGCGCTTTTCAAGAACACCGACGATTCAATCGTAGACCTAGTCCTGAATACTCCGTTAAAGATCGGATACAACAACACGGGTACGGATTTGCAGGACTTCTCAAACAACACCCTGGAGGTGTGCCTGCCCTCCAGCAACTCCTGCTTTCCGGCGGTGGTTTCGGCGACTCCCTCCACCAGCGGATTGCAGATAATCAGAGGTGGCGTTAACCACGCAGCCTCGAGCGGAACTACGTGCTACACGTCTCCGGACACGGGACTTCAGGGAGAGGGATACGGCTGCACGCGTGTGTCGACCGGGCAGTTTGTCATCACCTTCAATACGAGCTACCAGGATCAGGCTCAGTGCACGTGCAACGCCGTGGACAACCTTTCAACTATTTGCTCGGTATTCGTAACCGGAACCCCGACGGCCTCAGTTGAATTTGATATGTGGAACACCTCTGTTCCTGGACAGGCCGATATTGCTTTTACCTTCGAATGCAAAGGACAGAGGAGCTCTAGTCACTAGGAGATAAAATGAGGATATTTCTTCTTTCTATTCTGATTCCAGCGCTGGCCATAGCCGCACAGAACACCCAGAGGATCACGGCCCAGAGCCCTCTAAACCTGTCGAATGGGGTGATGTCCATTGGCCTGGCGACCACCGCCAGTAACGGGTATCTGTCCGCCACGGATTGGAACACCTTCAATAATAAAGAGCCCGCTCTAACGCTCGGGAACCTCACTTCCGGGACAACCGGTGTGTCGGTCACCGGAGGCACCGGTGCGGTAATAGGATCGGGAACTGCGGTAAACATCCAAACCGCCTCCGGATCTCAGCCAGGACTTCTCAGCGCTGCGGACTGGACTACGTTCAATAACAAACAGGGGGCGATCACTACCGGAAACCTAACCGAGGCGACCAGCTCAGTTCTGACTATTTCCGGTGGGACCGGCGCCGTAATCGGATCAGGAACCTCGATTCAGGTGAAGCAGGCCGGCGCATCTCAGGCCGGATATTTATCCTCGGCGGACTGGAATACTTTCAACTCGAAGCAGAGCGCACTAACGTTAGGTAACCTAAGTACCTCCACTACCGGTGTGAGTATCGGAGGGGGAACAGGGGCTGTCGTCGGATCCGGAACCACGGTCAACGTTCAGACGGCGTCAGGATCACAGCCGGGTCTTTTGAGTTCGGCCGATTGGACGACCTTCAACAACAAGGCCCCCACGGCGAATCCTTCCTTTACCGGAGCCGTGACTCTCTCGAGCGCGTCCGGAGCGAATCTGCTTTGGTCTACGAACAGCTCCGGGGACATCGGCTCGTCGAACTCGGGCACCTCCATTCAGGGACCGGGTAACGTCTACGTCAACTCCACAATCAACCTTGGGGATCAGATCGCCGCAGGGCTAGCGGTGCAGAAAGGCATTTTCGGAGTGCCGGTCTCTAACCTATACATTGCAGCGGACACTTCCAGTCCGACTGCGGTAGTGGGACTTAACATCGAAGCCGCGAACGAGCAAAACGGTCAGTTCGGAGGCGCGTACATCGCCTTGTCTGCCTCAAGGGGAAGCTTCGCTAGTCCAGCCTATCCGCAGCAGTTCGACAATCTGGGAATAATAGCCGCATCGGGATACGACGGAACCAGCATTTTGCATCCGGGATCCACTGCGTTCCTAGACTGGTACGCAGCTGGGAACTGGAGCTCTGGGAATCTTCCCACTGGAATTTGGTTCGCTCTGACTCCGATGAGCTCGGCCACCCCCGAGATCATGTTCAACATGTTCCCGACCAGCTCCACGGCATTCACCGCTCAGTGGGGCACCTCTTCAATTCCGGTTACCGGACTCTATTTTGCTCCGGTGGACTACAACGACGGGACCAACGTTTACAACATGGCCCCTGCGTGGCCTGGAAGTGCAGTGACCTGCACGACGTCAGGCACGGTGAACTTTAACTCCCTGAACTCCGCCACGGCCGAGGTCGACCTGACCGCCTCCGATGCTTGCACGCTCACACTTTCCGGGGCGGTGGCGGGAGGAGCATATGTGGTGAAGGTGAAGGTGGCCAGCTCCGCTACGCTGTCGATACCGAAGTGCGACTGGGGCTCGGTCGGCGCACCAACGCTATCCGCCGCCGGGCTGTACGACGACATCCACGTGCTCGTTCAGCAATCAACATCTTCAAATTTTCATTGCTATGCATCGCAGGGGTTCTCTGAATGAGATACGCGTACCTAGTTTATTTGTTCTCGATTGCCAGCGCTCTGGCGCTCGCCGGCCTGGTGCTAGAGACACCACCACCGCCTTCAAGTCTGGTAATCACCAGCTGCAATGGGATATCAACCGGATCCCTGTACGAGGACGGAAACGATCCAACGACCATGGGCAACCCGTCGAGCGGGTCTACCTTCTCGTTCTGGAACGACAAGTCCCCGGGCGGTAATAATGGAGCACAGTCAAATTCTTCGCTATATCCGTCGTATTTCTCGAACCAACTAGGTGGCAAGGGAATAGTCAGATTCAAGTCGCCGGTGTCCGGATTTTATTTCACCACTGCTGGTAATCCGACGCATTTCTTTACCTCTACGCAGCCGGTTTCCATGTACACGGTCGTTAAGCTGAACGACAACACCGTGAACAATCGTTTTTTCGCGACCTTCACGGATCTAAGCGGATCG
>Ga0335069_10000630_pt1 | contig 57858 bp, 47 predicted proteins | sample Lox_Sample_11_FD_206714 | JGI IMG/M metagenome (GOLD analysis project Ga0335069, IMG submission 206714) | Soil microbial communities from Loxahatchee National Wildlife Refuge, Florida, United States - Lox_Sample_1.1 | ecosystem: Environmental > Terrestrial > Soil > Wetlands | place: USA... | reverse complement strand
GTGTTTCATTACGGGATCAGGTCAATCTCAAAGTTCGATATAAAATACTCGAAGGAGAAAGGATTCAAAATCAAGCTGGTGCCATATGTCGGCAAGACCAGCGACAATACCATAACCAGCTTTGTCCTGCCCCGTTTCATTTCTTCCGACAAATATCTTTACAATGTGGACAATGAGTATAACGGGGTAATTGCCGAGGCAGCATTTGCCGATAAACAGTTCTTTTCAGGAAAGGGCGCCGGCGGGCATGCAACCGGGAGCGCAGTATTGTCGGATATTTCAGCTAATTCCTACGGGTACAGGTACGAATACAAGAAGTTCCAGCAGGGTACCGTGCAAAACTATACACGCAACCATAAGCTTGAGATATATTTGAGATACAAGGATGAAAAGGATCGTGAATTATTTGGATTTGAGGAAGTGTCGGAATACTTTAGCAGCAAAATTTATAACTACGTTATCGGGGTGGTCAACCTGGCACGACTATATGAACTCCGGAAACAGCTCCCCGGAATGGATGTTTTCATAGTTAATACGGGGAGAAAATTTTGATCCGCAACTGCTTAAGGGGATCTGATTCAATGCTAATTCAGTTGTTTTCCTAGAGTCGGGCCTCTGTTGTTAATTAAAAGATTTAGTCTTGAAGAAGAATATTACAGATTCAGTAAAAGAAAGGATCCTGGTCCTCGACGGTGCGATGGGCACCATGATACAGAGACACCGGCTTACAGAGGAACAGTTCCGTGGTGAAAGGTTCAGGAATCATTCAAAACCTCTCAGGGGGAACAATGATCTCCTGGTACTTACCCGGCCCGACATAATTAAGTCAATACATCTGCAATACCTGGAGGCCGGGGCTGATATAATAACCACCAACACCTTCAATGCTAACCGTATTTCACTTGCCGATTACGGTTTGGAGGAACTTGCATATGAGATTAACCTGCAGGCCGCAAGGCTAGCGGTTTCTGCAGCAGCAGAGTTCGGCGGAATAAGCGGCAAAAGCGATCTTTATGTCACGGGTACGCTTGGTCCGACAAATAAAACTGCTTCTATGTCGTCCGACGTGAATGACCCGGGTGCCCGATCTGTATCATTCGACGACCTGGTTAAGGCATACTCCGAGCAGGCAAGAGGTCTCATAGACGGAGGGGCGGACCTGTTGCTTGTGGAAACGATCTTTGATGTTCTGAACTGCAAGGCAGCACTCTTTGCAATTGATTCTGTTTTTGAAGAGAAGAACGTACGTTTACCGGTCATGGTCTCCGGTACCATAACGGATGCCAGCGGAAGAACACTTACCGGCCAGACCCTAGAAGCATTTATTATTTCTGTTTCCCATTTCCCGCTTTTCAGTCTCGGGTTAAACTGCGCACTCGGGGCCGAACAACTTCGGCCGTTCGTCGAAGAACTGTCAGCTAAAAGCAGTTTTTATGTCTCTGCTCACCCGAATGCCGGCCTTCCAAACCAGTTCGGTGAATATGACCAGACAGCGGGTTATATGAGAGCCGTTGTAAGCGATTTCATGAAAAGGGGATGGGTTAACATCATCGGAGGATGTTGCGGTACCACACCCGAGCACATTAAAGCTATTGCAGAGGAAGCGGCTGGATTCGGACCAAGAGAGATTCCGGAAATAAAAAGATATACCAGGCTAAGTGGCCTGGAGGCACTTGTCATTACTCCCGAGACCAACTTCGTAAATATAGGAGAAAGGACAAACGTCTCAGGGTCAATTAAGTTCGCCAGGCTGATACGCGAGGAGAATTATGCTGAAGCCCTGTCGGTTGCCCGGACACAGGTAGAAGGTGGTGCACAGGTCATTGACATTTGCATGGATGAGGCCATGCTCGACTCCGAAAAAGCCATGGTGAGGTTTGTCAACCTTGTGATGTCCGAACCGGACATTGCACGGCTTCCCCTTATGATTGATTCCTCAAGATGGAATGTTATTGAATCGGCACTTAAGTGTACCCAGGGAAAATCAGTGGTGAATTCCATTAGTCTTAAGGAAGGCGAGGGAAAATTCCTTGAACATGCAAAACTGGTTAGGAAATATGGCGCTGCGGCAGTGGTAATGCTATTTGACGAGAAGGGGCAGGCCGATACTTATGAAAGAAGAATCGAGGTGGCTGAAAGATCGTACCGGCTGCTGACACAGAAAGCGGGATTTCCCCCTGAAGACATCATCTTTGATCCCAATGTCCTGGCAATCGCCACAGGTATTGAAGAGCATAACAATTACGCTGTAAACTTCATACAGGCCGCCGGCTGGATCAGGAAGAACCTACCTTACTCTAAGATCAGCGGCGGGATCAGCAACCTTTCATTCTCTTTCAGGGGTATTGACCCCGTGAGGGAAGCAATGCATTCGGTTTTCCTTTATCACGCCATTAAATCGGGACTTGACATGGCTATTGTAAATGCAGGTATGCTGCAGGTTTACAGTGAGATTCAGCCAGACCTGTTGCAGCTCACTGAAGATGTGGTGCTTAACAGGAGAAGGGATGCAACCGAAAGACTGGTGAAGTTTGCTGAAGGTCTCAAGCAGAAGGACAAGAAAGAGGAAAAAGTAAACGAGTGGAGAATCCTTCCATTGAATGAACGGATCAAGCATTCGCTTATAAGGGGCTTTGACGAGTTTATCGAGCAGGATGTGGAGGAGGCAAGATCGCTTTACCCCAGGGCTATCAACATAATAGAAGGTCCCCTTATGGACGGGATGAACGAAGTCGGTGATCTTTTCGGTTCGGGCAAGATGTTCCTCCCTCAGGTTGTCAAGACAGCCAGGGTGATGAAAAAAGCTGTCGCGAAGCTGACTCCGTATATTGAACTGGAGAATACAGGAACCGGCAGAAGCAACGCGGGAAAGATACTTCTTGCAACGGTAAAGGGTGATGTTCACGACATTGGTAAGAACATTGTCGGTGTAGTTCTTTCATGCAATAATTACGAGGTGGTGGACCTGGGTGTAATGGTTCCTGCTGAGAAGATACTGGATTCGGCAATTTCGGAAAAGGCAGATGTCGTCGGACTGAGCGGACTCATAACCCCTTCGCTGGAAGAGATGGTTCATGTGGCCGCTGAAATGGAGAGAAGGAACCTCAGTATCCCGTTGTTGATCGGCGGGGCTACAACTTCCGAAATTCATACCGCAGTAAAAATATCTCCTGCATACTCAAAACCTGTTGTATATGTTAAGGATGCTTCGAAAACAGCAGGGGTGCTTTCGGGTCTTCTCGATACTCTTAAGCCTGGCAAATATGCAGCATCCGTTGATGAAAAGTACAGGAAGCTGAGAGATGAGCATGGTGCTGTCAGAAAGGCACGCAGTCTTGTTTCACTGGATAAAGCCAGGGGAAACAGCTTTGTAACTGACTGGAGAACCTATACACCTCCGGTCCCTGTAAAGCCCGGGATCAGCGTTATTGAGGAGTTTGATCTGTTGGAAATTGAGCAATACATTGACTGGACTTTCTTTTTTTTCGCATGGAAAATAACCGGCAAATATCCTTCGATATTCAACGATCCTGTCAAGGGAGAGGAGGCGAGAAAGCTATTCAATGATGCTCAGAAATACCTGGGAGAAATCAGGGATAAAAAGCTCGTAAGTTCAAGGGGAACCCTTGGTCTCTTCCCGGCATCTTCATCGGGCGATGATGTTAAGGTCTTTCCAACAGGAAAAGAGAATGACAAGGCTGTATTTTTAAGGTTCCTGAGGAACCAGGAGGCCAAAGAAAATAAAGCTCCCAATCTTTGTCTCGCCGACTATATTGCCCCGTCCGGATCAGGGATTAAAGATAATATTGCTGCCTTTGTTGTGACTGCCGATATCGATGAGGTTAAAATGAAGGATTATCATGAAGATGACTATGCAAATTTCATGATCAGGATTCTTGCCGACAGGATTGCCGAGGCTGCTGCTGAACTGATACATAAGAAGATAAGGGTAGAATACTGGGGCTTTGCAAAGGATGAACAACTGCCGGCTGAAGAGCTGTTCAGGAACGGGTTCCGTGGTATAAGACCCGCACCCGGGTATCCTGCTTGTCCTGATCATACGGAAAAAAGAACTATTTTTGACCTCCTGGAAGCTGAAAAAAATGCAGGTGTCACACTTACTGAGAATTTTGCAATGGTGCCTGTTTCTTCTGTAAGCGCATATGTATTTTCTCACCCGGGGGCAACATATTTTAATCTCGGTAAGATAGGAAACGACCAGGTGGAAGATTACGCTGGGAGGAAAAATATAAGTTACAGTGAAGCCCAGAGGTGGCTTTCACAAAATACCTGAAAGAGAAAATGACAGTAATAGAATCGATAAACAGCGCAAAGGGACCTTTATTTACATTCGAGCTGCTGCCACCACTGAAGGGGCACAGCATAGAGAGAATCTATGCTGCGATTGACAGGCTTATCGAGTTCCAGCCTGCCTACATCAATTTTACAACCCATAGGAACGAGACTGTTTTCAAGGAGCGTCCCGACGGGCTGCTTGAGAAGCGTATTGTCAGGCTGCGACCGGGAACAATAGCCCTTGCAGCAGCAGTAAAATACAAGTACAATATACCTGTGGTACCCCATATACTGTGCGGCGGCTTTACAAAGGAAGAGACGGAGAACGTGCTGATCGAGATGAAATTTCTTGGGATCAACGATGTTCTGGCCCTCAGGGGCGACCCCCAGCGTGGTAGCCGTGCCTTCATACCTGAGAAAAACGGTCACGAGCATACACTTGACCTGGTCGAGCAGATTGCCGGCATGAACAGGGGGCAGTACCTCGAGGAGACTCTCGAAAACGCGGAACCGACTTCATTTTGCATCGGGGTAGCAGGCTACCCCGAGAAACACTTCGAAGCCCCAAACAGGCAGGTAGATATCGAATACCTGAAGAAAAAAGTTGACGCAGGTGCCCATTATATTGTTACCCAGATGTTCTTCGACAATAACAGGTTCTGCCGTTTCCGCGACGAGTGCCGGAAGTCAGGTATTGATGTACCCATTATACCCGGGATTAAGCCTATTACGGCCATGAATGACATCAACCTTCTGCCCCAGACCTTCCATATAGACCTCCCGAATGATCTTTTTTCTGCTGTTAGGAAATGCAGGACCGACAGTGATGCCAGGGAAATCGGAATTGAATGGGCTACTGCCCAGTCGAAAGAGCTTATCAGGCTGGGCGTTCCCGGTATTCACTACTACACGCTGGGAAGATCCGACAATATTGCACGTATAGTAAAAGCTTCTTTCTGAGAGAAATCCACGAAAGGTCCGGGCTTAATTTTTTAAAGCATGACACTTGCAGCTTTTTCCCGGGCATTCGCGGTCAGCTGGTTTGCATCAGGTCCGGATTTTAGATCCGATTGCCCTTATATGTTCCGGCGTAGTGCCGCAGCAACCTCCGATTATGTTTACCCCAGCAGCAACCAGCTCGGGGACATATGACGCCATAATTTCCGCTGTCTCACGATAAACAGTTTTTGTACCGGCCAGCTCAGGAAGTCCGGCATTTGCCTGGATTATTACGGGTATCTCCTTATCAGCGGCCCTGATTGCTTTGACGATTCCTGCCATCTGAGCCATGCCGTTCCCGCAATTTGAACCTATTACATGGGCACCCGCTTCCTTCATCGAGAAGACCATCTCTTCGGGCGATACTCCCATCATGGTCCTGAACTCACCCGAAGGTACCCGTGAGAATGTCATCGTGACCATCACCAGGCAACCTGTATTTTCCCTGGCTGCCCTTACAGCGACAGATGCCTCATCAAGAGCAGTCATTGTTTCAATAAGAATTATATCAGCGCCCCCTTTTTCAAGTGCAGCCGATTGTTCGCGAAAAGCTTCATATAGCTCCTCTTCGGTTACGTCGCCCATCATCAGGATCTTTCCGGTGGGACCAACAGAACCTGCAACATGAACATTTTTGCCGGCTGCCTCCCTTGAAATGGCAGCAGCCCGGGAATTTATCTCGGCTGTTCTGTCACCAAGGCCGTAGGATGCAAGTTTTATCCTGCTTGCACCAAAACTGTTTGTTTCAATAATATTGCAGCCTGCATTCACATAGCTGACTGCAATATCGAGCACATCATTCCTGTGAGTAAGGTTCCAGAGTTCCGGGCATTCCCCAGGTTTCAGTCCTTTTGCCTGAAGAAATGTACCCCACGCTCCGTCGGATAGAAGCACATGGTCCCTTATCTCTTCAATAATATTCATGATGAAGTTTCGTGGTACAGGCATCAGGGATGTGGGAGTTAACTCCCGAGCCTTGCACCACTGGTTTAGTTTATCCTGAATTCTTTCTTTATTTTATCTACAAAATCGAGTTTTTCCCAGGTGAAGAACTCAACTTTCTTATGCCATACCTTTTTGCCGTTGCCGTTAACTGATTTTGGTGCCGAACCCGGTACTTCATAATAAACCTCAACATCCGCGGTATACGGATCTCTTCCAAAGTGACCGTAGGATGCGGTTGGAGTGAAGATTGGATTCTTAAGCCCAAATCGTTTAACGATGGCATAGGGTCGCATATCGAAAAGCTTGCTGACTCTGTTGGCAATTTCGCCGTCAGTAAGTATTTTACCTTTACCGTCCTTGACCTTTGAAGTTCCGAAAGTATTGACATAAAGTCCTACCGGCTGGGCAACGCCGATTGCATATGCAACCTGGATAAGAGCCTGGTCGCAGACCCCGGCAGCCACAAGGTTTTTTGCAATATGCCGTGAAGCATAAGCCGCTGACCTGTCAACTTTTGAAGAATCTTTTCCTGAAAATGCACCACCACCGTGGGCTCCGTGGCCGCCGTAGGTATCAACTATGATTTTTCTTCCGGTGAGACCGGTATCACCATGGGGCCCGCCGATAACAAATTTTCCTGTCGGGTTCACAAGGAGCTTGTAACCATGGGTAAATAGTTTCTGAATTCTTGATGGAAGGCCTTTTTTAACCCTCGGGAGAAGAACATTTTCAATATCCTCCCTGATCTGCTTCTGCATTGCTTTTTCTGCAGCTTTTTCAGCACTCAGAGTCTTGTTCTTCGGAAGGATGAATTCGTCATGCTGTGTACTGATGACAATAGTATCGATCTTTTCAGGTTTACCGTTGTCGTCATAAGCGATTGTAACCTGCGATTTGCTGTCGGGGCGAAGATATTTCATCTTTTTCCCTTCCCTCCTGATTGCTGCAAGCTCCTGCAGCAAAACGTGTGAAAGGTCGATGCTGAGCGGCATGAAGTTGTTCATCTCACGCGTGGCATACCCGAACATCATGCCCTGATCACCGGCTCCCTGTTCCTCGGGACTCTCGCGTACAACACCCTGCCGGATGTCGGCCGATTGTTCATGAATGGTGGAGATGACACCGCACGAGTCACAGTCAAAGCGGTATTCAGCCTTAGTATATCCTATGTTTCTTATAACCCTCCTGGCGGTTTCCTGTACATCAACCCAACCCTCTGTGCGGACCTCACCCCCGCATACAACCAAACCTGTTGTAACGAAAGTCTCACATGCCACTTTTGATTCAGGGTCCCAGCGGAGAAACTCGTCGAGAAGTGAATCTGAGATCTGATCGGCAACCTTATCAGGATGCCCTTCTGAAACTGATTCTGATGTGAAAAAATATCCCATATGGTATTAAAATTTATTGTTTAACAAATGATGGCAGGATTGGTTGACTGGAATGACCGGAATATCGGCATTTTAGCATTTTTTCCCGTGGTTGCAATCAGCACAAATCTTTCCACCTGAATTTTGATGGGACAAAGCAAATAAAAATAATCGTTATAAGCAAAAAAATCAGGAGGTAAGGGTCCGGAAAACCTCTTCGAGGCTGCTGCCTTCCTTCTGCATTGAGAGAACAGTGAGATTGTACCTTACTGCAAATGAAAAAACCTGTGGCCTGATATCCTCATCACCTGCCGATTCGATTAGCCATTTGTTATTTCCTGTTTTCGTGGTCGTAATTGGTCCCCCCAGCGAATGAAGCAATTCTTCTCCAGGGTCCCTGTCGAATTCCACGGTCACTCTCTGGGATTGCTTTCTGACCTTCGAAAGTATGCCTTCCCTGGTTTCATCAGCAACAATGACACCTTTATCTATAATTATAATCCTGTCGCAAATGGCTTCGACCTCCTGCATTATGTGAGTGGATAGCATTATTGTCTTCTCTCTTCCGGTTTCCCTGATGAGATTCCTTATTTCGACTATCTGGTTAGGATCCAGTCCGGTGGTGGGCTCATCGAGGATCAAAACCCCAGGAGAATGGATCAATGCCTGTGCCAGGCCAACCCTCTGTCTGAACCCCTTTGAAAGAGCCCCGATTTTCTTGTTCTGCTCCGATGCCAGCCCGGTGGTGACAATTATATTGTCTATTGCCTTTTTCCTGCTGCCGGGGAATTTGTAAAACGATGCTACAAATCCGAGGTACTCCCTGACGAACATCTCAGGATAAAGCGGATTGTTCTCCGGAAGATAGCCTATTGTATTTCTTATGGTTAAATCGCCCTTTCCCGAATCGATGCCACATACTTCCACTTTACCAGATGATGCCGGAACAAATCCGGTAATGATCTTCATCATTGTCGATTTACCGGCGCCGTTCGGTCCCAGGAAACCAACTATCTCGCCCGTTTTTACCGTGAATGAGACATTATCTAGTGCTTTCTGGCTGCCGTAATATTTTGTTACCTCCCGGACTTCTATTGACATGATGTTATCAATTAAGAGAATGCTAAGATAGGGGATTGGTTTTTTATCTCAAACAAGCCGGTAAGAGAAGCCCGGGATTGGCTGTTTCTACCCCGGTATAATTTCATTAATCCCCTCCGGGGCAAATCAACAAAGGAAGGTCAGCAGACTCAGGATGAGCTGCTGGTCGGAAAGATGACCAGGCCTTTAATCTCCGGATGAGCTGTATAACAATAGCCTGCAGTGCGGCTGCAGGCATCTGACAGGCAATATCCGGGAGCTTCGGAGGAGCTCACCGAGAAAATAAATTTGCACAATTGGAGGATATATAGTAATATTGTACTATTAATATAGTACATTAATCCGACTTCACCATGATCAATTTTGTACTTGATCCCAAAGCGGGTGTCCCTTTTTACCGGCAGATAATTGACCAGATAAAATTCGGGATAGCCTCGGGAAACCTTAAGGCAGGGGAGCAGCTTCCAACTGTAAGGGCGCTTGCCGTCGAACTTAAGGTTAACCTGAATACTGTGACCAAAGCCTATAAGGAGCTTGAAATTCAGAACATCCTGGAAACCCAGCAGGGAACAGGCACCTTCATCGGCAGGATTGATTTGCAGATCCCGGCTGGCGAAAAAAAGAGCAAGCTGGACAGTATCTGTACCGAATTTCTGACCATCGCCCACAGCTATGGTTTTTCAAAACAGGATATTATTAACGAACTTCAAAAACAAGATTTAAAATGAAAACAAATTCCCTCTCAAATTTCAACCCTGTTTCAATTACGGTTCTGGTGATTCTGCTTGCAATATCAGCAGGTCTGTGTATGCTCAAGATAATCTCTGAACCTGTAATGGCAGGATGTATGGTACTATCCGTGCTCATAGCCAGTTCTATCCAGATTGCCGACCAGTGGGAGAAAGCCGTCGTTCTCAGAATGGGTAAATTCCAGGGTCTCAGGGGACCTGGCCTGTTCCTTATAGTGCCAATTATAGACAGGGTAACCACTTATGTCGACCAGCGTGTACGGGTAACAGAGTTTAAAGCGGAGCAGACACTTACAAAGGACACCGTTCCTGTCAATGTCGATGCGGTAGTTTACTGGACAGTTTGGGATGTGGAGAAAGCCGCGCTTGAAGTCCAGGATTATGTGAAGGCTATTGCATTTATTGCCCAGACTGACCTTAGGGATATCATAGGTAAACATGAACTTGCAGACCTTTTGCAGGAAAGGGAAAAGATAGCTGAAGATCTTCAGAAGACACTGGATACAAATACCAACCCCTGGGGCATAACCTGTCAGGCAGTGGGTATCCGTGATATTGTTATTCCCCAGGCCCTGGCCGACGCTATGAGCAAGCAGGCTCAGGCTGAGAGGGAGAGAAAGGCAAGGGTTATTCTCGGGACAGCCGAGACGGAGATTGCCGAGAAATTTGCAAAAGCAAGTGAACAATACCTGAACAATCCGATTGCCCTGCACCTGAGAGGCATGAATATGCTCTTTGAAGGACTCAAGGAGAAAGGATCAATGGTTATTGTGCCCAGTTCGGCGCTCGACTCTATGAATCTTGGAGCCATTGGAGGTATCGCAGCGCTCGGCAAAATGTCTGAGAACGGCGGGAAGTGACAGTGATTTTTAATCGCCCCACCCGCCCATAAACTGTCCGACCTTGGCAAAGGAAGATTTCGGGTTGATGCAGCAGACAGGTATTTTTGAGCTGTTGGCGATAATGTACTGTTCAGATGCCCCGACCATGTAGTCGGCAAAGGTGATATTCTTGGTGGTTACAATCATGATCAGGTCAGCATTTATCCTGACAGCAAAGTCGATTGTCTGCTGGGCAAAATCACCTTTCGGCACTTCATGGATTTCGTACTCTATATTGTTTTGCATCAGGTACTTCACTGCAAAATTCATATTAATGTTGACCTTTTTTGCAATCATTTTATCCATTGTCTCATTCTTGATAAAATGAACTTTGGAGTCGAAATACTTGCCCATGAAAATGGCCATTTTCATCTTCTCCTTGTTCTCACCCCTGAAGTCAACAGGGAAGACAATATTATGATACCTTTCCTGGTCCCTTGGGGGATCCTGAACTACAATAAAAGGGACTTTCGATTTGACAATAACCTTAAGTGCCCAGCTCCCTGTTAGTTTCTGCATGCCTTTCATTCCATGAGTGCCCATTACAACCAGACTGGCATCCTTGTCGTTTGCAAAAGCCGAGATCTCGGAAAAGATAGAGCCCTTTGAAATATGCGAGGCAATAGGCATGTTGTATTTCTGGCCGTTCTGTTCAGCAACTTTTTTCAGCTTTTCTGTAACGGCAACCTCTTCTTCATGCTTAATCTTCTTATCCACTATGTGAAGAAGACAAACTTCATTACCAACCATCCTGCTGATCTTTACAGCATGAGTCAGTGCATGTTCGGCAACATGAGTAAAATCCCACGGAATAACAATAAGCTTCTGATGTTCTTCCATATTCTGGTTATTTATCAAATTATACGTAAAGTTATTCAGAATTTGGCAATAATCAAACCGGCAATTTCCGGAAGGTCGGTCCGTATGAAATTAAAACAACTTCCCGGGCAAATTATTGTATTGGTATGGAGCTATTTGGATTGTCAGACTGCTTATTGCTCAAAAACAGTGCCACGATTAATAAAAATCTTGCACTTTTAATGCCTGAAAATAAGGCTGATTCGCCTGATCCTGAAAATAATGGTGATTTAATGGGAGTTAGCGCTTAACATTTTACTATTTTTGCATGTTTATTTTTTGGAAATTCAACATAAAAATATGAAACGCGAAAAGATCAGGCATCTTCTTGCAGAGACCGGAGTCGGGGAAACAGTACTCGTAAAAGGTTGGGTAAGAACGAAGAGAGATAATAAGAGCATCATCTTTATTGCACTTAACGACGGGTCGACAATTAATAATATCCAGGTGGTTGTTAACCCGCCCGATTTTAATGAGCAGCTGCTGAAAGATATTACTACCGGGGCCTGCCTTGCAGTATCTGGTAAACTGGTTGAATCGCATGGGAAGGGCCAGGCTGTTGAAATCGTGGCGGAATCAATAGAACTTTATGGTAAAGCTGATTCAGAGACATATCCTTTGCAGAAGAAAGGTCATTCGATGGAATTTATGCGTGAGATCGCTCACCTTAGGTTCAGATCCAATACATTCGGTGCAGTTTTCAGGATAAGGCATGCAATGGCATTCGCCATACATAAATATTTCAACGACAGGGGATTTTATTACCTGCATACCCCTATAATCACCGGAAGCGACACTGAAGGAGCTGGTGAAATGTTTCATGTCACAACTATGCCCCTCAATAGTATTCCTAAAAACGAAGATGGTACCGTAAACTTTTCCTCAGATTTTTTCGGAAAGGAGACAAACCTTACCGTGTCCGGGCAGCTTGAAGGGGAACTGGGGGCACTAGCCCTCGGTGAGATTTATACATTCGGACCTACCTTCAGGGCTGAAAACTCCAATACCCCGAGGCACCTTGCCGAATTCTGGATGATAGAACCTGAGATGGCATTCTACGATATAAAGGACAATATGGACCTTGCTGAGGATTTTCTAAAGTACCTGATAGGATATGCTCTTGAAAACTGCAGGGAAGATCTTGATTTCCTGAACAACATGGTTGATAAAGGGCTTATCGGCAGGCTGAAATTCGTACTGGAGAACAGCTTTGTAAGGCTGACCTATACTGAGGCGATGGAGATACTTACAAAATCCGGCAGGAAGTGGGAATATCCAATCGGTTGGGGACGTGATCTGCAGGCTGAACATGAAAGATACCTTGTGGAGGAGCACTTCAAACGTCCGGTAATTCTTACCGATTATCCCAGGGAGATCAAGGCATTCTACATGAAGCAGAATGAAGATGGCAGAACCGTGAAGGCAATGGATGTTCTTTTCCCGGGAATAGGCGAAATAATTGGAGGTTCACAGCGCGAGGAAGTCTACGAAAAGCTTCTTGGCAGGATACGCGACCTTAAGCTTAAGGAAGAGGATTACTGGTGGTACCTCGAAACCAGAAAATTCGGAACAGCCCCGCACAGCGGTTTTGGACTTGGATTCGAAAGGATGATTCTGTTTATGACAGGAATGTCAAATATAAGGGATGTTATACCATTCCCGAGAACTCCCAAAAACGCTGAGTTTTAATCAGGTTTGAACGCTATATCCTTACAGGATTAAGATGTTAAAACAGCGGTTACAGCAAAAGCTTCTTCAAAAGCTTTCTCCACAGCAGATACAGATGATCAAACTGCTTGAGATTCCTGCCATGCAGATGGAGCAAAGGATCAAAAAGGAGCTTGAGGAAAATCCTGCTCTTGAAGAAGGCACGGAGGATGAAGATGCGCCTCAGGATGAGGTGGAGGATGAAGAAGCTGTTGACGAAAAGGACCGCGACCAGGAAGAATTTACTCTCGATGATTATATCGACGACGACGATATACCTGAATATCGTCTGCAGACCTCAAATTACAGCAGGGATGAGGAAAAGAGGTCTGAAATCCCTTTTTCGGGAGGCTCTTCATTTCATGAGCATTTAGCTTCACAACTGGGTCTTCGCGACCTGACAGCAGAGCAGAGAATACTCGGCGACTATATTATCGGAAATATTGATGAGGACGGTTATCTGAGGAGAGAGCTTCCGAACATCGTCGACGACCTGGCTTTCCTTCAGAATATAACAACAACTGAAGAGGAGCTTGAAGAGGTTCTTTACATTATCCAGGATCTTGAGCCGGCAGGTGTAGGCGCGAGAACACTGAGAGAATGTCTCCTGCTTCAGATTGAAAAAAGAGATCTTTCGACACCTGCAGCTAAATTGGCCCATCTGATTCTCAGCGACTATTTCGATGAATTTACAAAAAGGCATTACGACAAAATAATCGGGAGGATAGGGATCAGGGAAGAAGAGCTTAAGGAAGCAATAGATGAGATTGTAAAGCTTAATCCCCGTCCCGGAGGTTCTTTTTCCGATCCTTTTTCCAAAGCCTCGCCGCAGGTTATCCCCGATTTTATCCTTGAACTGAGCGAAGATGGTTTTGATCTTCATCTTAATTCAAGGAACCTGCCTGAGCTGAGACTGAGCAAAGACTACCAGGAGATGCTTCAGACTTACAGCAGGAGCAAAGGTGATAAGAAAGATATGAAGGACGCTGTAATGTTCGTAAAACAGAAAATCGATTCTGCTAAATGGTTTATCGATGCAATAAGACAACGTCAAAATACCCTCCTGCTCACGATGAATGCAATCTTAAAATACCAGGAAGAATATTTTATCGAAGGGGATGAGACGAAGCTCAAACCAATGATACTGAAGGATGTTGCTGAAATGACAGGACTTGACATTTCAACCATTTCAAGGGTTGCAAACAGTAAGTATATACAGACCCATTTCGGGATTTTCCCGCTTAAGTTCTTTTTCTCGGAGGGTCTGCAGACTGATACTGGAGAAGAAGTATCCACACGCGAGATTAAAAGGATACTCCAGGATTGCATTGGCAATGAAGACAAGAGAAGGCCCCTCACCGATGAACACCTGACCGAGATCCTGCAGGAGAAAGGGTACCAGATAGCAAGAAGAACAGTGGCAAAATACAGGGAACAGCTGAATATCGCGGTCGCCAGAATGAGAAAGGAAATATGATGGAGAACAACAATGTAAAAGGATTGCCAGATATGGCAGCGAAAATTGTTTCTGTAATTTTTTATCCCCTCCTGATACCCCTCTATGGTTTATTAGTCGTTTTTTTTGCACCTACCCTCTTCTGGTATATTCCGTCAAAAGCAAAACTTCTTCTTTTCCTGATCTTCCTCTTCGATAACTTCCTTGTTCCGATGCTGCTGATGCCATTCTTCAGGTACAGGAATATGGTCAGCTCATGGATGCCCGGGAACATTGCCGAAAGAACCATCCCCCTGATGACAGTATCCCTCTGGTACGCGATTACCTCTTTTATTCTCTTCAGGCTTCAGATCCCGGTCTTTTTCAAAGCATATTCATATTCCCTGACAATGGTTTCAGTTGCCCTTCTTGCAATGAATAAATGGTGGAACATATCAGCATACGGCTCGGCTGCCGGTACTGTACTCGCAATGATACTGGCTTTATCCATCGATATGTCAGTTTCAATTCCTATCTATCTTGCTGCCGCTTCAATTATTGCAGCAGTAATCTTATCGGCCAGGCTAAAACAGAATACCCATAGTCCAAGGGAAATCTACATTGGTTTTTTTACCGGGCTTTCAATTACGGCAGTTGTGATGCTCTTACTGCAATAACCTGCCCAGTGCTGATCTGAGAAGTGTCCTGCTTTCCTCCGCGATAGCCGACGGGGCACGGTCTCTAGCTAAATTGAATTCAAAATTCTCGTTTAACAGGTTCTGTGCCAAAGCTGTGAACCATTGCTTTTCCGACATATATGATGCCAGGTACTCCTGCTCGCTTTGTCCTGGGGTTGGAATAATTACAGCTGTCTTCCCAAGGCTGATAAGCTCCATGAGAGTTGTGTATCCCGAACGTGAAATTATGAACTCGCTGGAAAGAATAAGTTCCTTCATCTCGATGGCAGGAAGGTGGTTTATATATTCGATATTTCCTTCCGTCTTCCTGAAGATGTTTTCACCGGGCCTGCCTTCGAGGATGATCGATTTTTTGCCTTTACTTTCAAGGATTCTGACCAGCCTTTTTTTAAGTATGCTTCTTTGTGGCTCAGGTCCTGAAAGGATTACGGTGCAGAAGTATTTCTCAGGCCCGACCGGGTTTATGTCAGAACCGAAGCGGGAAAGAATCCCTGTATAGAGTGCATTTGCCGGAAGATGATCGGCATGTGACAATTTACCTGCAACATTTATCCCTCCCGGCATATCAGGGATAAAACAGAAATCAAACCTGGAAAACAATCTTTTCACAATTCCTGTACCTGCTCTTTCAGGAAACCTGAGCCAGCCGGGAAATGGAATCCTGACCATGTGTGTCACCAGGGCCGACCTGATTTCCCTGTTCCACAGGCCAAGCCTGCTGTCGCTGATTACCACATCAATTCTATAATCCCTTATTATTTTCTTAAGTTGCCTGTGCTCCCGGCAGATATGGAAGAAGAATGAGGGTGCACTCAGGATAATCCTTACATATTGCGGCAGCCACCTGGAATACCTGATTCTGAAACCGGGGAAATGTATATAGCTCAGCCCTTTTATTTCTGACCTGAAAAACTCTGTAACTTCCTCGCCAGAACCAATAAAAACATTATGCCCGTCGCCGGTAAGCATTGAAGCCACGGGTATCATACGGCCGGCATGACCCAGACCCCATTCAAGTGGGCAGATCAGGATATTTTTGCTTTTTTTCAATTCATGCCGATACCTGCGCCGGTATTCCAAGTTTTTCCACCCGCGAGGCAATATGAAGTAACTCCTCCCGAGGGACCTTCGTAAGCAATCCACCAACAGGCGTGTCGCGCGAAATGGTATAAATCATTACCGATGAAGGCATTATCTTTTCCAGTGCTGCCAGCCAGGCATTTATTTCGTCAGTTGTCGTATTGTCGATTATCCTCCTGTTATACTTTCCTCTCAGGAAAAGTGTCTGGATAATGACCCTGCCCCTGAACTTAACGAGGTTTTCAATCAGCTCGACTGCTTTTATCTCCATCCTGGGCTGATTATGTATCCTAATTGTTTCGTCAAATGCCGAATCAAGCTTAAGAATATTCATGTCGGCTTTCATCAGGGCATCCCTGATTGCAGGATTAGTGATTGTGGTTGCATTTGATAGGACAGCAATTTTAGCCTTCGGGAAGAATTTGTTCCGGAGCATTATGCTGCTGTCGATAATCAGGGGGAACTCGGGATGGAGGGTTGGTTCCCCGTTTCCTGCAAATGTAATAACATCGGGTGCTTCATCCCTGACTTTCATCTCCTGGAGACGGGAGGCTAGAAATTCATACACCTCTTCAGCCCCGGGAAGGTAACCGCCATTCTTTTCAACCGGCTGGGACCAGCCGCATTCGCAGTAAATACAATTGAAATTGCAGACCTTTTTTGCTCCGGGCAGCAGGTTGATGCCGAGAGAAACCCCCAGTCGCCTGCTCTTCACAGGACCGAAAATAACTTTATCGAATAAGAATGTTCCCATCTTGATTAATCCCCGCAAAAGTAAGTAAATATTGGATAACTGAATATCAGATGAGCCTGACCGATTTACTTGAAGGAAGCAGCTTCATTTCGTTCAGGTCAGCATCACTGATCAGAACCAGTCCCGGCTTGGTCCCGGGTTTTATCCTGCCGAATTCATTTTCGTACGACAGGGCCTTGGCTCCTCCCAATGTTGCCCATTTAACCAGTATCTCAAGGCTGATGTCAGGAAACTCTTCCTGGAGTATCCTGATCTCGTGAACCATGTCGAGGCGATCATTTGAAGACAAACTGTCGGTACCAATGGCGATTTCACAGCCTTTATCCTTTAAGAGACGTGCAGGAGGGACGCTGTTGCTGATGAATCTGTTCGAACCCGGGCAAAGACAATAAAAAAGATTTTTCCGGCTTTTCAGCTTTTCTACCTCATCTGCCGAGATAAAAGTATTATGCACAAGGATAAGATTTCCCGATGAGGTAATTTCTTCCGTAACTGCACTGACATGGTCAGCTACCGGCATTATGACTGCCGAGGGATTCAGGATATGCCTGTAGGCATCCATAAGGTTTCCCGTTGATGTTCCGACCAGCTGTTTTTCATCCTCCGACTCTATGAAATGCACCGATGTTACCCTGTTGGATTTTGTAATATCCCTGATCAGCCTGAAAAGCGGCGCCGAGACAGAATAGACAGAATGTGGTACGATATACCATTCAAGCTTATGCTCACCGGCGGATAATGCAACTTTTTCAATATCGTTCATCCTTTTCTCTGCAGCCCCCGGGTCAATGCCAAAAACCTCAAGGAGGCTGATGTATCTTATCCTGCTTTTCTGCTTTGTGCTGAAGGAGTGAGTTGAATTGCAAATATCGGCACACAGTACAACGCCCTCATCTGACATTTTCCTGTCGGCAGCTTCAATTGCCTTTAAAGGATCGCCGGCAAAAGAGCTGCGCAACCCTGTAAGAGAAGAGAGAAAACCACCCAGCCCTGTTCCGGGAGCAATCTTACCATGCATATATGATAATTCAGTGTGACAGTGGCAGTTTACAAATCCCGGTATAATAATCCCGTTATAAAAACCCGTGGAATGAAGTTCAGGCAGGCTGCCACCTGTATCTTCGACGCTTACTATTGTCCCGTCATCACCAGTGGTCACTATTCCCCTCACTAGGGGAGGGCCGTCATTTGTAAAAATATACTGGGCGGAAAACCGTTTCATCGTACTGCCTTTTGCAAGCTGATATCATCAAACCTGACATTCATGGTCCAGCTACCCTCGCGGGAATCGTGTTCAAACAGTGAACCGCCAATCATCCTGCAGTTATGATCGGCAATCCTTGCTGTTATTGAATAAGAATGTATCGAGTTGTCTTTTATCAGCTTGCAAACAGGCCACATGGTTTTTTTCAGATCGCCCACGCTGTCGATCTTCTGAAAGAAGACGGCTGCCCTTGGATTGAGAGTCTGATCGTTGCCGAATATTATTGCAGAAAATGACAGAGTATATGTACCGGTGTCAGCTATTGGAATGTTGAAATGAATTGAATTATCGACTGCATCGGATGGCAGCTTTATACTTGTAAACTTGTTCCAGAGGTTATCAGATTTTTTCACTGCCTTGCCGGTAGTTAGCTGCGACTGTATCTCGCTGAGCCTGGCAAGAACTTCATCGTAAATCTTCTGAAGCTCCTTGGGGTCATTCACGAAATAATACTTTAAGGTTCTGTCGAGCATATCCCTTGTATAGCCATGCTTCATGATAATATCGTTGTAGCTTGAGCTTGTATCTTTCCCGCTGAACATATTCCTTACCGGCGGATACTGAAGGAGTCCATCACCGATATACATGTCGGAAAGAAGTGATACAAGATTTTTTTCGGGAATGATATATTTTTCCTTTCCTGACCTGCACGAAAATAACAGTACAGCTGCCAGGCACATCAAGGTCAGGAATATAATCCGGTATTTCATTTTATTCATGCCAGTTCAGTTTTTCAGGAGATATTTCCTGGTAAGAAACCTCACAGGGTACCAGGCGGCCCAGTAACCAATCAAAAGTACGGTAACCGGTACTGCAATAAAATCTTTGATTTTCATCACTACCGGGTACGATTGCATCATCAGTGTCTCGCTGTTAAGCTTTATCAGCCCGAATCTCTGCTGGGCCCAGCAGATGATTAATCCAAGCAACAGACCGGCAACCGCGCCTGTAATCGAAATAAGCCATCCCTCGATGATGAAAATCCTTCTTATCAGAACATTGTCCGCACCAAGGCTCCTCAGGATTTCAATATCTCTCTCCTTTTCAATAATCAGCATCGTGAGGGATCCTATTATGTTGAACGAAGCAATAAGCAGGATTAGTGTAAGGATGATGAAAATGGCGAGCCTTTCGGAGCGCATGACTTTATAGAAAATTTCCTGCTGCTCCAGCCTGTCCCTAACTTCAAATGCAGGACCAAATATCTTCGCGACCTCGTGTTTCAACCGGTTAATGTCCAAACCGGGCCTGGTTTTTATTTCAATGGAACTGAGCTGGTCATCATATTCAAGCAGATCCCTTGTAAACTGGAGAGGGACATAGATATATCTTGAATCATATTCATGTTCAACCCTGAAAACGCCGGAAGGGCTGATATATCTTTTAATAAATGCCTCCTCGGGATTCAGGTTTACGCTTCCGGTTCTTTTGGGGACCCAGACCTGGAGTTGCTCGATGAAGTTCACATTAAGTCCAAGATTATGTGCCACGCCCGCACCAACAATTGCCTGGGGACGCATCCCTGTGCTCCATAGGCTGAATTTGTCGTTATCGGCCATCGAGCTGTCTATCCCGGTGACCCTGGCATAATTATCATCGACACCCTTTACCGTTCCGATGAACTGTTTTTTCTCATACATCAGCAGGGCATTCTCCTCGAGAGTTCCTGACCAGCATTCAATTCCATCCAGTTTTGTAAGCTTCAGCAGCTTTGAAGAGTCCGCATCAAATACCTTTCCCTGGATGGCAGTAATCTTCAGCTCGGGGTCAAAAGTGTTGAAGATCCTGTTTACCATTTCCTCAAGGCCGTTGAAAACTGACAGTATTATAATGAGCGCCATTGTTCCGACAGCTACTCCCGCGACAGAGACCCCCGAAATGATATTAATTACGTTCCTGGATTTCTTGGCTAACAGGTATCTTCTTGCTATGTAAACGGAAAGTCTCACTGGATTTTCTCGGCAGTTACCAGCAGTCCTGTGCCGGATTTATTTACAACATTTACATCGATAAAGTTAAGCACTAACGCCACGGGAAAGGCAATAATGTACCAGAAAGGCAGCAGGATAAAGAAAAAGTAGGAGCTATTCAGCATCTTCACAGGGTATTTCATGGATATCCTCCACGAAATGGATCCCGCCCTTCCATATGTATATGCAACATCTACCTTGCTGAATCCCGCCTTTTCAAGCTTTGAGATGATTTCTTCCTTGCCGTAACCATCGCGGACATGCTCATCTATAAATGAAGTGTCGTCATGGTCATGCACATCGGACCCTCCCATATCGGATGGAGTTGAGATTATAAGCTTTCCTCCGGGTTTCAGCGCTTTTGAAAAATTTGAAAAGACTTTTTCGTCCTCAGTAATATGTTCCATTACATCAACGGTCAGCACAAGGTCGTAGAGGCCCGTCTCATCCAGTTTTGTAAGGTCGCCGGCGAAAAATGCCACCCTGCCGGATCTGCCGGTTTTTCTGAAGAATTCGTTGCATTCAGCAACTTCCTCATCGTTGATATCAATGCCTTTAATGTTCCATCCCCTGTGGCGGCTGCTCATTCTCCAAGTGTACTGGCCGAATCCTGATCCTGCATCAAGCACTCTGGCATCGGATGGTAGCAAAGAACTTGTCCTTCCAATGGCTTTTCTTACGTGCCAGCTTCTTAGCAGGAGAAGGTCAAGCAAAAGGTAAAGAAGTTTTTTCAGCAGTATTGACTTTCTGAAAACTCTGCCCAGCGATCTTTTAATCGGTTCGTACTGCATCGTATTACGATTTCAGAAGCTTGTCAATATTATCTATATAGTCGAGACTGTCGTCAATAAAAAATGCAATTTCAGGAACGATCCTGAGTTGTGTCCTCACCTTCTGGCCAAGTTCAAACCTTAGTTTCGGAGCAAGTTCCTTTATTGTATTAAGGACCTGAACCTGGTCGGCGGAGGGAAAGATACTCAGGAAAACCCTGGCAAAAGACAGGTCGGGACTTACACGGACGACAGTAACAGAAACAAGTTTTCCCGGAGCAATCTCGTTGTTTTTCCTGATAAGCAGTTCAGCCAGCTCTTTCTGGATAAGCCTTGATACTTTTTTCTGCCTTGTCGATTCCATCGGTCGATAGTATTAATGGTCCAAAGGTAGTAAAAAGGGGCAAAGGCACAACGGGGTAAGGGTTTAACAGCGCAGGGACACCCGGATGTAGAGCAGCCAGAGACTGTTGTTACGAGAATATCAGTCAGGGAGACTCTGTACCTTTTTGACGTTGCACTGTTAGAGCGTTTTTATTACTTTTGGATCGAAATTTTATAAGGATCTGCATGGAGACGGTAGTAAGCGGCATAAGATCGACAGGAAACCTGCACCTCGGAAACTATTTCGGTGCGGTAATTAACTTCCTTAAAATGCAAAGGGAGAATAATTGCTTTTTTTTCATTGCCGATTACCACTCACTTACAACACATCCAAAGCCGGATGACCTGCATGGCAACATAAAGCAGGTTCTTGCCGAGTACCTGGCCTGCGGAATCGACCCTGAAACTGCCACTGTTTTTATACAGAGCGACGTACCTGAAGTAACCGAGCTTTACCTGCTCCTGAATATGAATGCCTATGTTGGTGAGCTGGAAAGGACCACTTCATTCAAGGAAAAAATCAGAAAACAGCCGGATAACATAAATGCAGGTTTGCTGACCTATCCGGTTCTGATGGCCGCAGACATCATAATCCATAAGGCAAGCAAGGTGCCGGTTGGAAAGGACCAGGAGCAGCACCTGGAGATGACCAGGAGGTTTGCCAGGAGGTTTAATACGATGTACGGAGTGGAATATTTTCCTGAACCCGATGCATATAATTTCGGCAAACAGCTGCTTAAGATACCAGGGCTCGATGGCAGCGGAAAGATGGGAAAGAGTGAAGGTAACGGTATTTTTCTCGCCGACCGCCCCGAAGAGATTAGGAAGAAGGTGATGAGAGCCGTCACAGACTCCGGTCCGACAACACCCGGGCAGGAAATGACAGAACCGGTAAAAAACCTTTTTACGATCATGGAGGTAGTTTCCGACCAGTCGACTGTGCAGCATTTCAGGGATAAGTATGCATCGTGCGAGATCAGGTACGGAGATCTTAAGAAACAGCTTGGAGAGGATATTGTGAGGTTTACCACTCCGATCAGGGAAAAAATCGATAACCTGCTTGCAGATAATGCATACCTGGCCAGGGTCGTGGCGGAAGGAGCTGAAAAAGCCAGGGCGAGCGCTTCAAAAACAATAAGTGAAGTACGCGAGATAATTGGCTACAGGAAGTTTTGAATCAAAAAGCCAGGCTTTTGACCTGGCTGCCCTGAAAAATCAAGTATATGATGGAGATTGCCTGTACCATCATTGATTCAAAATACGTGCCAAAACGGGGAATTTCTTAATTTTACTTAACTAATCCCGTATCGCCTTTGTCAAAGAAAGGTCTCATCGTACTGCTTTTTTTCCTGCTGTCAGGCGCTGCCGTTCTTACATGGTTTGTGCAGACTAACGGTAAAGGTGTTATAACCGACCCCTGTTCCGCCATTCCGTCAGATGCCTCTGTCATCCTCGAATCGGCTGACCTGCCAGATTTTATTATTTCTGCAACCGAAGGCAACAGGATATTCTCTCTTCTCGAGAGGGTAAAGGGGACCGGGTTATTTCGCGACAGGCTAAAATCGATTAAATCTATAATCTGCTCAAAAGAAGGACGCGAAATCTTTGACAGGAACAGTAGCGTCATATCCTTTCATTACGACTCGCTTGGAAGTTTTATTCCCCTTTTCTCGATGAACCTGATGCAGAAGTCGAGTTTCAGAAAGCTGGTCGAAACACTGCATTCAAAGGGGATCAGAAATTTGCAGGAGATAAATGCCCATGGAGTCAGGATAATCCCATTCCTTCTTAAAAGCGCAAGCTCATCAGACACCCTGTACCTGGCATTCAGATCGGGCCTTGCCATATGCAGCCCGTCGCTGGGTCTTCTGAACAGGTCAGTATCGCTCAGATCAAAACTATCGGATATCAGGAGTGTTCCGGGTTTTTTGAGGGTTACCGCCGCTGCCGGAAGAAAGGAAGACAAGATTTACATAATCTTTCCTAATCTTGCCAGGGCAGTCAGATCGGTTACCTCAGAAAAGGACCCGGGCGCCGGTGAAAGATTTGCCAGGCTCGCAGGCTGTGCAGGCGCCGATATTCATTTCAGGGATGACGGACTTGTACTAAGCGGCTACTCTGAATTTTCCGATAGTACTGATATCCTGTACAAATACAGGCACTCTGAGTCAGCAAGGCTTACCTCCTATGGGATGCTTCCATCAGATGTGCAGATGTTTTCGACTGTACTCCTGAATGGAAGACGGGCCGACACGGCAGGGCTTAAAACTTCTGAAGATGAGACTGGTTACTTTGCAAAAAAGCTGCTCCCTTACCTTGGAGATGAAATAACCCGGGCAGTTCTTGACAGGGGCATCGATAAAAAGGCCCTTGGGAACGTAACTGTATATAAGCTTTCCAACAGGCAGATGGCTGAAGAGGTCCTTTCAGAAAACTTAAGCAGCTGGGCAGAAAAGAACAGACCTGGCAAAGGGGACTATATTCAGTATTTCCAGCCCGACGATCAGACCAGGATTCCGGTTTATTCGACACCTTTCAGGAACCTCCGGAAGTACTACCTGGAAACGTATTCCGGGTCTGAACCTGACTCTCTTTTTGCCTTTTCCGACAACTACCTGATATCGGGTAACTCTTTCGCGGCGATAAAAAGAGTGCTTTACAACAACCTACTGAACAAAACTCTGGCAAATGATCTTTCATACCGCGATTTTGAATCAACACTGCCGAGCAGGGCGGAGTACTATCTCTATTTTCAGCCTTCGGGTATTGTTGATTTTCTGAGGTCGTTCATTAATGATGAAGTAATTGATGCAATGGAGGCAAACCTGCCGCAGCTTAAGAAGATCCAGGCTGCCGGGTTCCAGTTTGCTGCCAGTAACGGGATGATATACAATACATTGTCGGTAAAATTAGGTGACACCTCCAGGACGGCATCAGGTGCAGAGTGGGAGACGCTGCTGGATACGCTGGCCTCCATAAAGCCCTTTTTCTTTACCAATCACAACACTGGAGCGAGGGAGATTTTTATCCAGGATCACAGGAATAATGTTTACCTGATAAACTCTGCAGGCAGGGTACTCTGGAAAGTGTCTCCAGGTGAAAAAATCGCTGGGAACGTTTACATGATTGATTTCTTTAATAACGGGAAATACCAGCTGTTGTTCAGCGGTACCAATAACCTTTACCTCCTCGACAGGAACGGTAATTATGTCGAGCACTTCCCTGTACGGCTAAGATCAGCAGCAACAGCTCCGGCAGCCTTGTTCGACTATGACGGAACCGGTGAATTCCGCATACTGGTACCCGGAGAAGACAGGTACATTTACGCCTATGATAAATCGGGAAATACTGTCAGGGGATGGAAACCCTTCAGGACCGGAGGAACGGTACGAAGCGAAATAAAGTTCTTCAGGATATCGGGTAAAGATTACCTGGTTGCTTCAGATGATCAGAACGTGTATTTCCTCGACAGGACAGGGAATCAGCGCCTCAGGCTCAGGGAGCCCGTACTGAAAGCCACGAAATCGGAGATAAGGCTTGATAATAACGGATACCCCGGCATAGTCTTCACTTCACCGGAAGGTATTGTAACAAAAATCTCATTCGACGGGAACGTCACAAAAAGCGAGATCAGAAAGTTCTCAGTTGACCATTCCTTTGATTTTTTTGACGTAGATGGTGATGGTTTTGGTGAATATGTTTTCATTGACAAGGGTATACTTTATCTTTACAACAGGAACAGGGTACTCATATTCGAGAGAGACTTTGGATCCGCTGACCTTGAAGGCCCCGTGTTTTTTATCTTCTCGGGCCAGGAAAGGAGAATTGGAGTCACGGATGTTTCACGGAAGCTGATTTACCTGATTGATAAAAGGGGAAATAATGCCGAAGGCTTCCCGCTGAAAGGGGCATCAATTTTTTCTATCGGCAAGCTGTCGGAGAAGGGTGATTTCAGGCTGATAGTAGGAGGAGAGGATAATTATCTTTATAACTACAGGCTAGAAACAGGAAACCAGATACCCGGAAACGGGAAAAATTAATGGCAGATAAGAAAATGAAAACGAAAGTATTTTCAATCGTGACCGGCTTATTGCTGTTCCCGGCATTATTGAACGGGCAAACCAGCAGTGTGGCTTATTTTATGAATTTGCCTCAGAGCAGGCTTCTGAACCCGGCCCTGAAACCGGCTAACAGGTTTTATATCGGACTGCCGGGGCTTTCAGGAATAAACGTGACGATCGGGAACAACTTTCTTAAATTCACCGACATTCTTGTTCCTGGGGCATCATTTGATTCTATTTTTACCTTCCAGCATAAAAATTTCGACCTCAAGAAATTTGCTTCAAAATTAAACAGCAAGAACTCGGTGATTGCTGACGGCAGCGTACAGCTTCTCGGTATTGATTTCCCGGTTGGAAAAAACTTCTCGGTGATGCTGGATGTAAACGACAGGTTTACTACAAAAGTGCTTTTCCCAAAATCCCTGCTTGACCTTTATTTTACAGGAGGGTCCGATCTTATTGGGAAAACCTTTGATATCTCCGACCTCAATGCAAAAGGTTTGCTTTTCAGGGAATATGGCGCTGGTTTTTCAGGAGAAATAATTCATAACCTCAGGATTGGCGCCAGGGTAAAGCTGCTTTCGGGGATAAGCTCAGTTTCTTTTGACGACAAAACTTTCACACTCAAGGTAAATAATGATCTTACACAGGCTGTTACTGCTAACTCAACGCTGGATGTGGCAGGACAGGATGAACTTGACAGGATTACAAATGCCGGTTCCGCGGGATCGACAATTAAAAACTATATAAATGTACCGCTTAAAAATTCCGGTTTCGGCTTTGACTTCGGGGCAGTGTACGACATTGGAAGAATGCTTAGCTTTTCGGTAAGTGTTAAAGACCTTGGTTTTATAAACTGGAAGAATGACCTGAAAGCATGGAAGGCAAGCGGATCATTTACCCTGCCTGGCATTACTCTTCAGGATGTTCAGAATCAGACTTTTTCAATCGACGAGATGGGCAGCAGGCTGGCCGACAGCATAAAGGCCAACTTCAGGCAGGTTGCAACACCTTCAGCATTTAGGACCAATTTGCCTACACAGGTAATTGCCGGTGCAAGCTTTACTCCGATAAAGCTTATATCTTTCGGAGTTCTTTCGGTTACAAAGATGTATGCTGGAAGTGCCAACCAGGCAACAACACTCTCGGCAAACCTTCACCTGGGCCAGGTTTTTTCAGCTACGGCCGCCTATACAATGGCAAACAGCAGCTACAACAATCTTGGTTTCGGGATGGCCGTAAAGGCGGGCGTTGCCCAGATTTACATACTGGCCGACAAGATTCCCGTTTCATGGGATAAGTATAAATTCAGCGATAATGCATCCTCATCTGTTCCCCTGCCGCAGAATTTCAACATGATAAGCTTCCAGTTCGGGATAAACATTGTTTTCGGAAAGCAGGTCGCAAAAAAAGCAGATGTTCCGGTTCTACAGTCGCAGGACAATACAGTACAGCAACAACAGTAAGAAGGAGGGAGGGGTTACTTTCTTTCCTTTAGCTGCTTGGCCAGGGAATTGGCGAAAACAAAGTCATTGAGCTTCTCCGAATCGGAGTTAAGAATCTCATCTTTATTTCCCTCCCAGCATTTTATACCCTCGCTGATAAACAGAATTTTTTCACCGATCTCCATCACGGAATTCATATCGTGAGTGTTGATGATGGTTGTGATATTGTATTCCTTGGTGATCTCGCTTATAAGGTCATCTATCAGGATAGCAGTTATCGGATCAAGCCCTGAATTAGGTTCATCGCAGAAGAGATATTTTGGGTTTAATGAGATCGCCCTTGCTATTGCAACCCTTTTGCGCATTCCACCTGATAATTCTGCCGGGTAAAGATTATTCACATTCAGGATATTCACCCTGTTCAGGCAGAAATTGACCCTGTCGGTCTTTTCTTCCATCGACATATCCGTGAACATGTCGAGGGGGAATCTTACATTTTGCTCCACCGTGAAAGAGTCGAAGAGTGCACTTCCCTGGAAAAGCATTCCAATCTCTTTCCTGATGCTCTTCTTACCCTGGAAATCAAGCTTGTTGAAAAGTATATCCTCGAACCATATTTCACCCCGGTCGATATCGTGAAGACCTACAATTGACTTCAGAAGTACCGTTTTCCCGGAACCGCTCTGCCCGATAATGAGGTTTGTTATTCCCGGCTGAAATGTAACATTGATGTCGGTGAGCACCATCCTGCCGGAAAATGATTTGCAAAGATTCTTTACTCTTATCATTTTGAAAGCAGGAGCTGGGTTAAAATCACGTTGAAAAGAAGTATGAGCAGGCAACTGAAGACAACTGCCTTGGTGCTTGCCCTGCCTACCTCGAGTGAGCCTCCTTTGACATAGTAGCCCTGGTAAGCAGAAACGGATGTTATTATTACTGCAAAGAAAAGCGTCTTGACAAGGGAGTAGGTTATATAAAAGGGTATAAATGCATACTGGACACCGTAGATAAAATCTTCCGATGTAAGTCCTCCAAGCTGTGTGCAGGCAAGGAACCCGCCAAATATCCCGATGCAGATGCTCATCAGGGTGAGGAAAGGATTGAAAATAACGGCTGCTGTAATCTTCGGCAGGATGAGATAAGAGGCGGAGTTGACACCCATCATCTCGAGGGCATCGATCTGTTCTGTCACGCGCATTGTTCCGATTTCAGAGGCAATGCTCGATCCAACCTTGCCGGCAAGTATAAGTGCAGCTACTGAAGATGAAAACTCAAGTATCATTGAGTCGCGGGTACCGAGGCCTATAAGGTATTTAGGGTACATAGGGTTTTCAGTGTTGTAAGCTGTCTGAAGCGCCACGGCTGCACCCATGAAGAAGGAAATTATGCCTATGATTGCCACCGAATTAAATCCAATGGCTATTAGCTCCCTCACTGTCTGCCTGTAAAAGATAGACATCTTTTCAGGCCTCGAGAATACCTTCCTCATCAGGAGGAAATATTGTCCGATTTCGGTAAAAAAGTACTTCAGAATCATAGTACGTAATTCTTCGGCCAAAAATACAAATATTTACCTTAAAACAGAGTGCAGGCTGTTAAAGTCGATATTGAAATACCGGTGGAATATTGCTGATTCACTGCAATTATGCAGGTTTCACAGGAAAAGTAGATGGGTATTCTGATGTTTCGTTCCGAGATATATTCTTTTTTGAGGTTAACTTGAACCCAATTCATATATTTGCAGAAGTTTTTCCGAAAAGATATTATTATGAAGCACAGGTATGTCCTGATAATGGCAGGTGGTGTCGGGAGCAGGTTCTGGCCCCTGAGCCGTACTGGAAGGCCCAAACAGTTCCTGGATATCCTTGGGAAGGGAGAGACTCTGATCCAGCAGACTTTTAAAAGGTTCAGGCATGTTTGTCCTGAAGAAAATATCTTCGTTGTTACCAGTGCCGACCACAGGGACCTTGTCATTGAGCAGCTTGGAATCGATGCTTCAAGGGTACTGGCAGAGCCGTTGAGGAGAAATACAGCCCCGTGCATCGCATATGGTATTTTCAGGATAAAAAGCGAGGATCCCGAAGCAGTTGTTGCCGTCACACCGGCGGATCACCTTATTGAGAAGGAGAAGGTATTCGTTGATGTGGTAAAAAAGGCATTTGATTTTGCCGGGGCCAACAAGGCGCTTTTAACTATTGGAATTACGCCTGACAGGCCCGAAACCGGTTATGGATATATCCAGGCTAACAAGAAAAAGCCGGTTGCAGGATATGACCACCTGCTGAAAGTAAAGACATTTACAGAGAAACCCGATCTGGAACTGGCAAAGGTATTCCTCGAGAGCGGTGACTTTTTCTGGAACTCAGGTATATTCATCTGGAGCGTGGATTCTGTAATGGAGGCATTCGAGAAGTATCTCCCGGATATCTATAGTTCGTTTGATGACTGCAGCAAATCACTTGGGACTAAAAAAGAGACGAGTGCCATTGCACAGACTTACGCTTCGTGCAGGAGCATTTCTATCGATTACGGGATAATGGAGAAGGCCGATAACGTATATGTGCTATGCGCGGATGTAGGATGGTCCGATCTTGGAACATGGAGTACACTTTATGAGCATTCCGATCTCGATACGGCCGGCAATGCAGTTGCGAGGGGCAATGTTCTCCAGTACAACAATGAGGGTAATGTAATAAACGTCTCTGATAAAAAGATCGCGGTTCTCCAGGGGCTGAAGGATTATATAATCGTCGATGAAGAGGATGTGCTGCTGATCGTAAAAAAGGACCAGGAGCAGAATATCAAGTTTTATCTTGAGGATGTAAAGAAGAAGAGCAGGGAGAAATATCTTTGATTGGGATAAATACTTTCCGCCATGCGGAGTTATGGATAACAAAAAAGGGTGCTTATGAGGCACCCCTTTTTATATAATGGTATCTGCTAATATTCCCAAAGGTCATGTTCCCAGTCCATCAGTTCCTTCTTGATGCGTTCCGATTCGAACATGGCATCCTTGCCGACCGTATAGTCTGCTATAACCCTGTCGTTAAATACGTTTGATTCGGCTGAAATATAGCTGGTGAATCTTCTCTGCATAAAGAGGTCGTCGAATGAAAGACGCTGTGCATCATTCTTGATATTATATGCTTCTTTCTTTGACATTATATCTCTTATCTCGTCGAAGCGAACCCAGCAAACCCTCTGCCTGTCGACATGTTTTGTCTCGGCGTTCAGCTTGATCCATACAGGACAGATACCTATGATTCTGACATTCAGTGAAGAGAGCTTTTTGTCGAAATACCACTCTTCATACACAAGAAGCTGCTTGACATCTTCCGGGGTTGCATGAAGGAGGAATGTTGTATCTTTCTCCTGTCCTGTTGCCATATCCTGGATTTTAGTGGCTCTTTTGACACCTTCACCCATCTGGCCCAGTATATCTTTATAGGTTGTGGGTGCAGTGAGTGAATCGGCTGAATCGCTGTCTCCCTTGTATGCATTGATACTTCCCTTCTTGATCTCGTCGAGCAGGATAGCCACGAAACTTTTCCTTCCGTCTCCGACGGGCCTGACAGGATAATAAAGAGGCTGATTGAATTTTTCCCTGAGGTCTATGATCCTGTATATCCTCTTTGACCAGGGAACATCAGCTTCCCTCAGGTAAGGGAACGCTATCTTCTGGTTGTCGGGTATAGACTTCTGATATATATCCTTAAAGGTCTGTCCGCTCAGGATCGCCGTAAGGGAGCCAGCCAAAACAACCGCTAAAAACTTCTTGTTCATCTTAAAGATATTTTTCACTAATTAACTTTTATAATTACAGGGTTCAGGATACGCTCTTTCTTATCCGGCCCTACGGCCCTTACCCCCTGAACATACAAGGTTTTACCCCTTGTAAGCTTTGTGAGGATGCTGTTTCTCATATCATCAGTCACAACATTGCTGCTGCTGGTTTTTGAAACAGTAAATCCTTTATCGTCGAATGAAAGTGTAAACTGCGTTACGGTGAACCTGAGATCGAAGTCAAAATCCTTAAGTACTGCGAAGCAGCCCCGCTGTGCAACAAGCTCATCCTTCGATACTGATCCTTCACCAGTCTGTGAAGCGAAAGATGTCGTAGGATTAGGCACCGACCTTGTTCTGAACGGAATATTACCTACCACCTGCATCTTACCGTTCATTTCGGCGCTGACTGTTATGTTGACAGTCTGTCCCTCGACAGCAGGTGTTGCGACCCACGATCCCGGGAATATTTCGCCTTTATAATTCTTAACCTGGCCTTTTCCCATGGTTCCTGCAGAAATGGAGGCTTTTATTTTGTCGCTTCCGACGCCGGGGACGGAGATGTCGATCGGGTTTTCAATTCCCGTATACAATACGTTCATGGCAGTAGCGGAAACAACAACACTGTTTGCCCCTACGGCATACTCATCCTTGAACGGGTAGGTAATGTTTTCACCGCTGGGTGCCTTCATCGATATAAGACCTCCCCATGGTTTGGGTCCGATGCTTGTTCCGCGAACCTTGTAAACGCCCCTGCCGGTTGCCTCATCAATAGGAAGTGTCTGGTTATTGGCACCTACCATTTCATACTTCTTTGTACCGTCGGCATTGGTTGTGGTCGTATATTCACCCAGTGTAATGACCGGAGCAGATGTTGTGTCAATTGCAGAAAGGAATACTTCGGCCTGGTACTCGTTACCCTGCATCACATAGGTTGAGGATATCGGTTTGACAATGGGAACGATCTTGTTGAATTTGAAAGATTTTTTGTCGATCTGCCCGTAAAGGAATGTTATAAGGTCCGTTTCAGCGTTACGGACATCGACCTGCATTTTTGAGAGCAGGGTGATGACGGCAACAAGGGGAAGGGTCTGGAAGTTAAGAGTTTCCCATCTTTCCTTTTCACCCGATTTGTCGAGCCCGTCGTCGGTATTGAAAATGCTCTTCAATGCTTCCTCGATTGACGGTGCTTTCCCGGCAATAACATCTTTAATCATATCGTCGCGGAAATTGGCAAGCAACGTTTTCAGAGCAAAAGCCTTACCATTGAAATTAGCACCGATCAGGACCTCAGAAGGGACGTTGTTATCGTCAATTCTCTTAACCTCTTCAATTTCTATCTCTTTGCCTTTAACGGCAAGGTTCCCGCTTCCTTCAGCCTTATTGATGATCTCGATCTTAATGTCCTGGATATAATTAAACAGTTCGTCGGCTCTTTGCTTTACCATATTAGCCTTATCCTGGAAGGGACCGACTTTGGCTTTATTCGATGCCGCAGCCTTGTCGAAGTCCTCGTAGATGGCAGCATTTTTGGCAACATAGTTTGCTATTGTCTTTGTCAGACCTTTATCAACTTTTTTGAATGCTTCCACGGCCTCCTTTGATACGTTTAGGGCAAGCATGGCGGTAAGTACAAGGTACATCATACCGATCATCTTTTGCCGTGGGGATAGCCTTTCGTGAGCCATTTTTCAGTAGTTTAGTTAGTTATAGAAAATGAAGTCACGTTTATTTTACGTTCATAGCAGCAAGCATATTACCGTACACGTTGTTCAATGCAGTCAAATTCTCATTGAGTTTACCAACCTGTTCACGGTATTTCTTTGTATCGCCTGCAGAATCCGAAAGGTCTTTCATAAGTGTCTGGAGTCCTTTATACAGGGAATCCGACTCCTTATTATGCTCGCCAGCATTTTTAATCTGGAGTTCATAAGCTGCATTGAGAGCTGAAAGGTTCTTGTTAAGCGATTCAAGTTGCTGCTGGTATGATTTTCCACCAACTTCTATAACTGATAATGAGTCTGCTATATTCTTATAATTTGAACCTGTCTCGTTGATTATTTTGGATGTTGACTGGTAGGATTCTGCCAGTTTGCCAAGTGAATCATCTGCCGACTTGATTGTATTCATGTATTTTGTTGAGGCGGCAGAAACATCGCCCATAGCGTTCATGTTTGCAGTAGCTTCGCTGAGCTTTTTCATCCCGACGCCAAGTTTCTGGAACAGGTCAGGAGTGATTTCTGCTTTTTCGAGCATCTCGTCGAACTTTGCAAGAGCTGCAGAGCCTGCACCGCCACCGATATAGCCGCCACCGCCGCCACCGACGTGACCTGCTTCGCGATGTTTGCCGTGGGCCGGAAGTTCTTCGCCTTCCTCAGGAACACCTGCGAGTTCCGGGTAAACTAGTGTCCAGTCGACCTCTTCATGCAAAGGCTCGAATGCAGAGAAGAAGAAGATTATTGCCTCGGTGCAAAGACCTACGGTAAGCATGATCCCTGCGAATGGCCAGTGCTGTATTTTGAAAAGTGCACCGATAATAACGACGGAAGCTCCTAAACCGTAAAGTTTAGCTATGAAATTCTTCCAACCACTGCTTTGAACTAATTCTGCTAGGCTCATATAAATGATTGTTTAAGGGTTATTTAATTTACGCCAATATATGATCTGACATTACGGAACCCGATATATGGTTTCGTGGAATCCTGGTATTCATAATCCCTGGAACTTGTCTGAAGGTAATAAGCAACATCCTTCCACGAACCGCCCCTGATAACCTTTCTCTTCATCACGGGAGGATCCTGCGGTTTTGCATTGTATTCGTAATTGGGGTTAAGATCGTGTGTGAAGATGTAAGCTGATGGCTGGAATGCTGTCGATGTCCATTCAGCGACGTTACCCGACATATCGTACAACCCGTATTCGTTCGGTTCGTACGAACCAACTTTTGCAGCATATACCGAACCATCGTCAACATAGTTTCCACGGAGAGGTTTGAAGTTTGCAAGGAAGCAGCCTTTATAGTTCCTTGTATAAGGACCGCCCCACGGGTACATCGATAGATCCAGTCCACCCCTTGCGGCATATTCCCATTCGGTTTCGGTCGGAAGCCTGTATGCCTGAACATCGGGGATCCCGTCCTTTCTGAGAGAAGTATTCATGTAGTCGGTTCTCCAGATACTGAAAGCTCTTGCCTGCATCCAGGAAACACCAACAACAGGATAGTCATCAAATGACGGGTGCCAGAAATAAATTGATGTCTGGGGATCGTTGAAAGAATAGGTGAAATCCCTGATCCAGCAAAGTGTGTCGGGATAAACATTGATGATATCGTGCTGTATGAAGGCGGAACGGTTAACAACCTTTGTGCGAACGCCCTCAAGGTTTGTGGCTTCTCCCTGGTACTGACCCGTACCAGCTTTATAATCCTGCTTGTAAGGAACTGCTGCTGCCTGCTTGTAGTCAACCCAGAAATATGAATAATTCAGTCTCCTTGAATCGATTTCTTTTTTGCCGTTAAATCTTTCTTCGGGCGGATAGTACATCGAATCAAGTATTGCCTTGGTGTTTTCTTCTTCCGGATCAATTTTTTCGTCCCAGTTAATGATATTCGGGGTGATTACATTGCCATCATCGTCGGTCTCGAAATAATTAGCATCGGGAACAGTACCTGCGCGGCCAAGTTTTGTCCTGAGTATGGAATCGCGGACGTAATACACAAACTGGCGGTATTTATTGTTCGAAATTTCTGTCTGGTCCATCCAGAAGGCTTCAACTGTAACTGTCTTTGAGATTGAGTTTTGTGCGAAGAATGCATCCTGGTCGCTTGGCCCCATCACAAAGCTTCCGGCAGGTATGAACGCCATCTGGAATGGTTCAGGCTCAAAGAATTTCTTCCTCCCCAGAACACCTGTCAACTCCCCATTGTTTGATGAGCCACAACCACTTAACAGAACTATCGTGACAAGACAAGCAAGAATCACCTTTTTCATAATGCGTTAGGTTTTATATTGCAAGTAAGTTATTTTTTTTTAAATATTCATAAAAATCTGATACTTTTATATCTCATGGGGCTCTTGCCCGAGCCAAAGTCGAAACAATAATTCACCATAAATTCGTGGGTGCCTGAACTGCTTTTCCGGATATCGGTAAGGGTGAAGTCGTACGAATAACCGATACGAATTCCATTGTAGAGTTCAATTCCGAAAATTCCGATCAGGGCATCTCCAGCTCTGTAAGAAACGCCACCCCAGACTTTTTTATTGTACCTTACGAGAGTGTTCAGTGCAAACTGCAGTGTCTTGCCGTCGCTGTAGGCAAAGACAGAAGGCAGCAGTTCAAGTGCCGGGTTTGGAAGCTGCAGGGTGTAACCCGTCGTGAGGTAATAATGCCTGCTGATATAAGGCTCCCCTTTTGTGAACTTGATCTTGGGTTCGTTGATGTGTGTCACGGACAAACCTGCATAGAGCCTGTCGGTACGGTAATATGCTCCAAGGCCCGCATCAAAGGCCACATAGCTCTCCTTATTTTCCGGAATGAGAGGATCGCCTGAAGCGGGAGTATGCGAATCTCCCGAGGGAATCTGCCAGCTGGGAGACAACGACATATTGTAAACGCCGAGGTTTATCCCGATACCCAGCTTGCCAGGACCGAGATCCATGTGATATGAATAGATTCCTGAAACAACGTTATCTCTTTCAAAGCCCAGGTTATCGCTCATAACATTAAGCCCGATTCCGCTCTTGATATGGAAAGGTGCAACCGGGGCACCAACGTTAAAGGTGATTGTCGACGGAGCTCCTTTGAAACCAACCCATTGCTGCCTCGAAAGCGCCGTAACACAGAACATATTGTTTATTCCCGAAAAGCCGGGATTGTATGCAAGCGTATTGAACATGAACTGGCTGAAAGTAGGATCCTGCTGAGCCGAAAGGTCAGCAGTGAAGAGAATTAAAAAAAGAAATGCAATATTTAGCTTTCTCATTTCCTCAGCGACAAGCGCAATGCGCATTTGATGAACCAGTAAAATAAATAAAAATTAAAAGAGCTACCAAATTTAAAATTATATTTTACGTCAACGGCGCCCTCTTTTGACGAGCGTATTCCTATAACGTGACAAATCAGGAAAAGTTATGGATAAGATGAAAAAAACAGGAAAAATTTCAGGGCCGTTCATGAAGACAAACGGTCAACCGCCCTGATCCACCTGTCAGGCACTTCATTCCTGTTGGCCCTCAGGTAATCTTCCTGGGAGCATGAAATGTACCGGTTTTCGCCGAAAAGAGTACGGATCTCGAACCACCACCTGTCGGTAAGATTGCTCTTGATGAAGATCAGGTCATCGTCAAGATCGGTAACCCTTACATGATACTTGGTGAACCTTCCTGATGTGCCTTCGGAAAGCACGGGAGATTCATATTGCTTCTGGGCAAATCCCTCGAGGAAGAACCAGATAATCTGGGCAGCAAGATTTGATGTCTGATTTCTCTGGTCGAGAGACGGGTTGACTTCAAAAAGCCCGAAAATCCTGAGGCTGTCGCTAATTCCTGCATACCGTGCAAGGAGGCAGATTTCTTCACCATAGAAGCCGTTCGGTGACGGGCTGAATGTCCCGGGCGCATCTGACTGCCTCACCGCGGAAATATCGAAGATGGCAGCATGGGAATCCCTCAGGAGAGGTTCCATGAAATGTATCGCCTGCCTTACATCACCAATCCTTACAAGTTCGTACCTTTTCTTCAGGAGCCTGTTAATTGTCTGCTGGTCGTTGAGAAAGGTCTGGTATCCTATATTTATGAAATGACCTACCGAGCTCCTGCTGCCGTACAGGATAGGATACAGGTAACTGAGTGAATCCGACTCTTTCCTTTCGTGCTGAAAATCAATTCTTGAATCGATTGTAGCAAGTGTATACGACTCCCCTGATGCAGAAAGACATCTGTCCACTGCTGCCGCGAGAGCACTTGATCCGCCGATTATCATGGGGAAGATTTTCGCCTCGGTGAGTGTCGTCAGGATGTCAGTCAGACCGGCTACCGAATCGCTGAAAGAGACACCTCTTTTCATGTTCCCGAGATCTATAATCTTCGATTTGCCGGGTATACGAGAGAGCTGGTAAAGTGAGTTGCGGATGGCGTCCGGCCCAAGCGCCGAACCTTCATCGGGTGAATTTCTTCCATCAGGCACCCCAACAATCGCTATCCTGAACCTGCCCAGGTCCTTTACAGGGGTATTTTCTGTATGGATCGTTATATTATGTGAAAAGCATGCGGCACCCGAAAGATGACCATGCTCCTTCTTATCAATGCTAACAGGGTTGAAATAGTCATTCAGGTCGACCATCGTTACCTGGCTTTATTGTTCGAGTCAATAATCTTCCTGCAGCCATCCTCGGAGAGGGTTGCCGGATCTGTCCCCTTAGGTATCCTGAAGTTTTTTCCACCCGAGGTGATATAGGGGCCGTAGCGTCCGTTCACAACCCTTATTTCACCATAGTCACTGATAACTTTCTGTTTTTCAGTCTCGGTTTTTTCATTTATGATCTCAACCGCCCTTTCCAGGGTGACTGAATAGGGATCGTCCACACCTTTCTTCAGGGAATAGAATTTTCCTTTATACCTGACGTAAGGGCCGAACTTTCCGATACCGACCACCATTTCCTCTCCTTCATTATTCCCGAGTGATCTTGGCAGCCTGAACAGTTTCAAAGCTTCATCCAGCGTAATTGTTTCGATCAGCTGGTCCTTCAGCAGGCTGGCAAACCTTGGTTTTTCGCCGTTATTCGACTCACCAAGCTGAACCACGGGCCCGAACCTCCCCATCTTTACAGAAACGGTTTCGCCTGTTTCAGGATGTTTTCCAAGAACCCTTGCACCCGTTTTTTTATCCTTCTTTTCAAGAGTGTTTTCCACAAGCTTATGAAATCCTCCGTAAAAAGTCCTGAGCATCCCTGTCCAGCCAAGATCTCCTTCAGCTATTTCGTCGAACTGCTCTTCAACGTCCGCCGTAAAGTTAAAGTCGACGATATCTGTAAAGTTCTCTACCAGGAAATCGTTGACAATCATGCCAATATCTTTCGGGAACAGCTTTGATTTTTCCTTCCCGGCCATTTCAGTTTTCGAAGAAGATGTTATGTTTCCTTCTGAAAGCATGAGAAGCCTTACTTTTCTTTTCTCTCCCGGGCGGTCCTCCCTGGCAACATATCCCCTGTTCTGAATTGTGGAAATTGTGGGCGCGTATGTGGATGGTCGTCCGATACCAAGCTCCTCAAGCTTTTTCACGAGGCTCGCTTCGGTGTACCTTGGCGGGGCGGAGGTGAACCGTTCAGTGGCATTTATTTTGTCGTAATAAAGGGCCATGCCATTCTTAACGGGAGGTATGACATATCTTTCATCATCGCCGTTATCCGAATCGACCGACTCGGAGTAAACCCTCAGGAACCCGTCAAAAACAATGACCTCGCCGGATGCATTGAATCCGGCAGGAGAATTACTCAATTCAATGGAGATATTTGTCCTCTCGACCCTGGCATCGGCCATCTGCGATGCGATTGTCCTTTTCCAGATCAGATCGTACAGGAGCTTCTCCTGCCTTGTTCCGCCTGTATCCTGCTTGTCGGGATAAGCCGGGCGTATGGCTTCATGAGCTTCCTGTGCACCTTTTGTCCTGGTCTTGAACTGCCGGGTCCTGGAGTAATCTTCCCCGTATTCAGAAACGATCACCTCTTTAGATTTTGCCAGGGCGAGCCTGGAAAGATTTGTGGAGTCGGTTCGCATGTAGGTTATTTTACCTGCTTCGTAGAGCTTCTGTGCAACCGACATTGTCTGGGCAACTGAAAAACCCAGCTTCCTGTATGCTTCCTGCTGAAGCGTGGATGTTGTGAAGGGAGGTGCAGGCGATCTCGTTCCCGGCTTAACCGTGATGGAGTTTATTTTGAAATCTGAAACGGAGCATAGTTCAAGAAAATTTTTTGCCTCCTCTTCCGTCTGGAATTTCTTCGATGCCTCAGCTTTTAATACGGCATTGTCTGCCTTATCTCCCGATGTGAAGAATGTGGCAGTAACCCTGAAGGAAGATTCGGATTTGAATGAAATTATTTCCCTTTCCCTTTCAACGATCAGTCTTACTGCAACCGATTGCACCCTGCCTGCCGACAGCGCCGGCTGGACTTTCTTCCAGAGAACGGGAGAGATTTCAAAACCAACGAGCCTGTCGAGTATCCTTCTTGCCTGCTGGGAATTGACAAGGTTCATATCGACAATCCTCGGGTTCTCTATTGCCCGGGAAATAGCGTCTTTTGTAATTTCGTGAAAGACTATTCTCTTTGTAGTCAGCGGATCGAGACCGAGTACCTGGATAAGGTGCCAGGCAATAGCTTCTCCTTCACGGTCCTCATCGGAGGCCAGCCAGACGGTTTCGGATTCCGCAGCAGCCTTCTTCAGTTCGCCGACCACCTTTGTCTTATCCTTTGGTATCTCGTAAACCGGGTTGAAGTCTTTTTCAATATCAATGCCCAGGTTTTTTTTCGCAAGGTCCCTTATATGTCCGAAACTTGAAACTACCTTGAAATCTTTACCCAGGAACTTCTCGATTGTTTTTGCTTTAGCAGGCGACTCAACAATAACAAGGTTCTCGATCATTTAGCAAAAATTAGTTCGATTAAATCGGGACAAAGTAAATCAATTAGGTACCAAACTTCAAAATAAACCGTTAAGATTCTTTATAAATTACTATTTTTGGCGCAAACCCGCAAGCTCATATGAAAGGCAATTCTGAAAGCAGAAAATATCTTATCTGGTTCTGGTCTCTCTTCTCCCTTCCCTTTATTCTGGTAATAGTCCTGTTCATACTTATCGGGAAGGAAAAATTAGGTCCGATGCCAACTTTTGAGGACCTTGAGAACCCCGAAAACAATCTTGCCGCCGAAGTTTATTCCGAAGACGGGGTTTTACTTGGCAAATATTATTTTGAGAACAGGACCTGGACAGAATACAAAAATATTTCACCGAATGTCATAAACGCGTTGCTTGCAACGGAGGATATAAGGTTTTACCGTCATTCGGGCGTTGATCTCCGCGGCCTCGGCAGGGCTATTGTAAGGTCGGTAATAATGGGGCAGGAGGCAGGGGGAGGCAGTACTATCACACAGCAGCTGGCAAAGAACCTCTACAAGACAAGGGAGGGCGACAGCATAAGGTATTCGAAGATACGGCAGAAGCTGAACCTCGGGGTATCAAAGCTGAAAGAATGGTACACTGCGGTCAAGCTCGAAAAAAACTACACGAAGGACGAGATAATAACAATGTATCTTAACTCTTTCGACTTTGTAAACAAGGCTGTCGGGATAAAATCGGCAGCACAGATTTATTTCAATACTACTCCTGATTCGCTCAATATTGAGCAGGCTGCAATGCTTGTGGGAATGCTCAAGAACTCAGCATTCTTCAATCCGGTGAAAAGGCCGGACCAGACCCTGAAAAGGAGGAATGTTGTTCTTTCCCAGATGGTGAAATACGGTTACCTGCATTCAGCAGTGGCCGATTCGCTGAAGAAGCTTCCGCTTGAGATGGATTTCCGAGAGGAGGATCATAACCTGGGTCTTGCGACATATTTCAGGGAGTTCCTTCGGACCACGATGATAAAATATCAGCCGGATCGCAGGATGTTTGCATTCGACGAGCAGTACGAAGATGCAAAATGGCAGTGGGATAACAACCCGGTTTACGGGTGGTGCAGGAAGAACAAGAAGCCCGACGGCACCAGCTACAACCTTTACCGTGACGGTATTAAAATTTATACCACCATTAACTCTAAAATGCAGAAGTATGCTGAAGATGCCCTCGCGGAACATTTGTCAAAGGATATTCAGCCTTCCTTCTACCGTGCGGCAAGGCAGTTAAGAAACCCGCCTTACTCTGACGACCTCACGAAAAAGGAGATCGACGAAATTATAACCCGGACCATAAAGACGACCGATCGTTATAAAACCATGGTCAAGGAAAGAAAACCGGATGATTCAATTATGATCTCTTTTAACACACCTGTAAGGATGAGGATATTTTCGTGGAAGGGGGAAAGGGATACTGTAATGACGCCCCTTGACTCGATCAGGTACTATAAATATATAATGAGATCTTCGTTTATGGCCGAAGATCCGCATACCGGTTTTGTCAAAGCCTACGTCGGGGGACCCGATTTCAGGTATTTCAAATACGATGCGGTGACGGAACAGAAACGCCAGGTGGGAAGTACGATTAAGCCTTTCCTGTACACTCTTGCCATGCAGAACGGGTACTCGCCCTGCTACGAGGTTGAAAACATACCCAGGACTTTCGAAGTCAGGATGAACGGCAAAGACACGACATATACCCCGAGGAGCTCCGGGCCAAAAGCCTTTCATGGGAAATGGGTGACTTTAAAATGGGGTCTGGCGCAGTCGGAAAACTATATCTCGGCCTGGCTGATGACCCAGTTCACACCCCAGGCAGTGGTGGATCTTATGCACAGGATGGGCATAAGAAGCTACATCGATCCGGTGGTGTCGCTGTTCCTGGGAACATCCGACATAACTCTTGAGGAGATGGTGGGGGCGTACGGCGCATTCGCCAACAAAGGCGTATATACCACTCCTGTATATGTAACAAGGATAGAGGACAGGAATGGCAATGTCATTTCGAACTTTACCCCGAAGGTTGAGGAGGTTATCAGCGAGGATCAGGCTTACCTGATGCTGAACCTTCTTCAGGGTGTGGTAAATGAAGGGACGGCAATCGGTCTGAGGTACACCTATCACTTCACAAACCAGATAGGAGGAAAGACTGGAACAACACAGAACCATGGTAACGGTTGGTTTATGGGAGTCATGCCAAATCTTGTGGCCGGTGTATGGAGCGGATGGGAGGACCAGAGCATTCACTTTGAGACGCTTGGAGAGGGGCAGGGTGCCCGAATTGCGCTGCCTGTTTATGCACTGTTCCTGCAGAAACTATTTAACGACCCTGAGTTCAGTAACATGGAGTCGGATGTTTTCGAGAAGCCTGTCGGATTCAGCATGGAGTTGGATTGCAACAAGGTAAAGCATTCATCGTCGAGGAGCAGGGGCAACCAGCAGCGGTACTGATCTTCAGGCAAAAAGATGCCTGACTAAATGTTCAATTTTCCCGGCCTGTATTATCTCAATGCCGGGTTCGCGCATTGATATGTTCCTGTGAAACTTTGAGATCATTATCCTTGAAAAGCCCATCTTTGCCGATTCCCTGATCCTTTGTTCAATCCTTGAAACCGGTCTTATCTCACCTGAGAGACCTGCCTCACCCGCGAAGCAGATATCCCTCCCGATCGGTGCATCGAGATTTGATGAGAGAACAGAAGCCAGTACAGCTAAATCCATGGCAGGGTCGCTGACGCGTATTCCCCCTGCAATATTCAGGAATACATCCTTGATGGCCAGCTTGAATCCAGCTCTTTTTTCAAGTACAGCCAGAAGCATATTCAGCCTCCTTATATCAAATCCGGTACAGCTTCTCTGGGGTGTGCCATAAACAGCACTGCTAACGAGGGCCTGTGTTTCAATGAGAAATGGCCTTATGCCGTCGACAGTTGCAGCAATAGCTATGCCACTGAGGGCTTCATCGTGCTGGTTAATAAACATCCCGGATGGATTGTCCACCTCCCTGAGACCGCTTTCCAGCATTTCAAAAATCCCCAGTTCGGAGGTAGATCCGAAACGGTTCTTTACGGGCCTGAGAATCCTGTACACATAATTATTATCTCCCTCGAAATATAGCACCACATCAACAATATGCTCAAGGACCTTTGGCCCTGCAAGTGTTCCGTCCTTGGTAATATGCCCTATCAGGAAGACAGGTATATTGCTTATTTTTGAATACTTGAGAAGGAGGGCTGCACACTCCCTCACCTGCGATACCGAACCGGCAGATGATTCAAGCATACCGGTCCTGATTGTCTGTATGGAGTCAATGATTATGATGTCGGGTTTCAGGTTCCCCGAATGTGTTATAATGCTTTCAAGCTCGGTTTCGCTGAGAATGTAGCATTCAGGATTGCTTTTCCTGATCCGCCTGGCCCTCAGGCTGATCTGCTCTTCACTCTCTTCTCCTGAAACATAAAGGATTTTCCTGTTTTTCTGTGAAAGGGCAAGCTGAAGGGCAAGTGTCGATTTCCCAACTCCGGGCTCACCGCCGAGAAGAATAAGTGAACCGCCGACCATTCCTCCTCCGAGGATCCTGTCGAGCTCCGCTATCCCTGTTTTCAGTCTGGATTTTTCATCGGAACTGATGCTGTCGAGAAGCTCGGGTTTCCTTTTTCCCATTTCCGATGCAAAGGAAGGGGCCGATGGCGATGGGGCAACAAGCAGCTCCTCGTGGTATGTGTTCCATTCGCCGCATGAGGGACATCTGCCGATCCACTTTGCCGATTCGGCACCGCAATTCTGGCAGACAAAAACTGATTTGGATTTTGGCATAGGTTAAAGATACAAAAAATAAAAAAATCAAGGTTTAAACGGCCCCCGGGTCCTTCACGTTGTTCAGAACCTGCCCTTAAGGAGCCTGGATCCAATGAGGCATCTGCTATCTGTCGAGAGATTTGGCAGGTGGAGCCAGGTTTAGTTGCCCTTCAGAGGGGCCGGGGGGCTCTTCCGTACCAGGGCATAAAATGAATATATCCCTATTATAGTTCCGAATATCACCTGCGATTCATGTGTCAGCAGGGCGTAGACAAGACCGTCTTCGAGACTTATTCCATAAACTACAAACAGGGCCCTTGAGATGATGAAATGGAAAACACCCAGACCGCTCTGGACGGGAGCGCTCATTGCAATGCCACCTATGACAAGAAGGAAGAGGCCGTCGGCTATGTCGAGATGAGATGTCGCTTTTACCGCAAAAACAACGAGCCATGTCATCATCGCGTAGCTGAACCATATTAAAACTGTATGAAGGATGAACTCCCACTTCCTATGAAGCTTTGTTATTGTTTTGAGGCCGTGAATAACCCCTTTTGCCGCTTCAAAGAGCTTCTCGAAAAATCTTATTTTTCTTAACCTGTTTCTCCACCTGTACCCTGCATAGATCAGGATGGTTACCAGGATGAAGAAAATGAGCCAGAATATCCAGGTCGAACCAAAGACTGAAATGAGTTCCTCATGAACGGGGGTATAGATGTAATCCTCGATAAACGGACCGATAATTCCTCCTTCAATGAAAAGCATCACGATCATTATGGAAAGGAGAGAGAAAATATCGACAGCACGTTCAATTACAACGGTACCGATCAGCCGGTCGACCGGGATGTTTTCTTTCTTGCCGAGGGCCACGCACCTTGAAATCTCGCCTATCCTGGGTAATGCAAGGTTGGCAAGGTATCCCGTCATCATTGCATAGAATGCGTTCCCGAATGAGGGATCGTATCCCATCGCGTGAATCAGGAGGGTCCACCTCCTTGCCCTGCTGGCATAGGCTATTCCTGCAAAGAGCAGCGCGAAAAGAATCCAGATGTAATTTGCCTCTTCCAGTCCCAGCCAGAGCTTTCTGAAGTCGATTCGTCTGAAAGCGAGCCAGAGGATAAGCAATCCGACCAGGAGAAAGGCAAGGAACTTCAGTACCTGGATGACTTTCTTTTTCAAGGTCAGAGAAGTTTATTTGTGTTTGTGTCGGGGAATACGATACTTGGTTTGAATGATTTAGCTTCTTCTTTTGTCACTGAGGCATAAGCAATGATGATAACTACGTCCCCCACGGCGACTTTCCTGGCTGCTGCCCCGTTGAGACAGATGCTCCCCGACCCGCGATCGCCTTTAATGACATAAGTTTCGAGCCTTTCACCATTATTTATGTTAACTACCTGGACTTTTTCATTTTCAATAATCTGAGCGGCATCCATCAGGTCCTCATCGATGGTAATGCTTCCGATGTAATTCAGGTTTGCCTCGGTTACGGAAACATTATGAATCTTCGATTTTACAACTTCAATTAGCATACCTCGGATATTTTATTTAAGTAACCAGGGGCAAAGTTAATTAACCTTTTAATTCAGAGCAACGGAATTTCCACATTATCTATGAGCCTGATCCTTCCTGCCCTGACTGCGATACATGCGAAATATTTTCTCCCGGGCTTAAGCCGGTCGCCCGGACCTTTCAGCCCGAGTTCGGCATCATCGGCAATTTCAAAATACTCGAGGCTGAATCCCCGGGTTCCCTCAATTTCCGACCTTACCATTTCACGTAATTCCGTGATATCCTTTTTTGAAGCTAATGCTGCAGCGTTGCTTATAGTTTTAAATATTATCCCCGCCTTTGCCCTGATTTCAGTTTCAAGAAGCTTATTCCTGCTGCTCATTGCCAGGCCATCCTTCTCCCTTACGATCGGACACCCGACAATTTTCACCTTGTCGCCCGTCTGCCTTACAAGTTCCCTGATTATCGTAAGCTGCTGGAAATCTTTCTGTCCGAAAAAAGCAAAATCGGGCCTTACAATTTCAAAAAGCCTCGAAACCACCTGGCCGACTCCGTTGAAATGACCCGGACGATGTTCCCCTTCCATGACCTTTCCGAGGTTACCAAAGGAAAAGATCCTTGTATCTGGTTCAGGATAGATTTCACCTTGCTGAGGAATGAACAGGATGTCATCCTTTCTCATGACTGAAGAAAGCAAGGCGGCATCCTCCCCGGGCATCCTGGGATAATTGCGCAGGTCCTCAGGATCGTTGAACTGGGTAGGATTTACGAAAATGCTTACCGCTGCCAGGGGGCATTCTTCAACGGCCCTTCTCACCAGCGAGAGGTGACCCTCGTGCAATGCCCCCATTGTGGGGACAAAACCAATTGGTGAAATATTCAGGCTTCCAAGATGCTCCCTCAGCTCTTTTACAGTCGTTACTCTTTTCATCAGTCAGAATAAAATGCAAACCTAAGTTAAATTTAATTACTCGCGGGAAGGAGCCACGTAAAAAGGTAAGAGGATACAAAATAATCTATATCTCAATATTTTTACTACCTTTGCAAGCTGAATGAAATGAATTATCCAGGCAGGTTAGATGGAAAGTAAAAAAGTCTTATTCATTTCCCAGGAGATCACTCCTTATCTGGCTGAGACAAAGCTGTCCAAAATAGGGCGATATCTTCCTCAGGGTATCCAGGAGAGGGGGAAGGAGATCCGTACTTTCATGCCGAGATACGGGTGTATCAATGAGAGAAGAAACCAGTTGCATGAGGTTATCAGGCTTTCCGGAATGAACCTTATCATTGACGATACCGATCATCCTCTTATAATTAAGGTAGCCTCCATTCAATCCGCAAGGATGCAGGTTTATTTCATCGATAACGATGATTATTTTCAGAGAAAACATATAGTCAGCGATTCTTCGGGTAACGAGTTCGAGGATAATGACGAGAGGGCATTGTTCTTTGCAAGGGGTGTCATTGAAACTGTCAAGAAGCTAAGGTGGGCCCCCGATATTGTGCATTGTCACGGGTGGATGACGGCACTTGTCCCCGTCTACCTGAGGAACATATATAACGACGATCCCTTGTTTCATAATTTTAAAATTGTGTACTCCGTTTACAATAACGATTTCAAAAATCCGTTTAGATCTACGTTTGCTGACAAGCTGCGCTACGACGGGATCGACGGTGACAACCTCAAACTGGTAAAAAAGCCTGATTTCGTTAATGTTTCCAAGCTTGCGATTAAGAACTCCGATGGGGTAATAATTGGGAGTGAAAAAGTTAATGCTGAACTTGTAAAGTTTATTGATGCATCAGGAAAACCCATGCTGGAATTCAAGGATGAATCGGAGTATATTGACGCCTATAATGATTTTTATGACAAATTACTTTCATGATTTCCACAGGAACAACTGCTTTGCTGCAGGCAGTTTTCTGAAAAAAATATTTCTCCCTGTTATCATAATCACGTTCCTGCTTCTCTCCTCATCGTGTAATGAAATCTCCACCGACATTGGAAACGGCCTTTTGCCCGGCTCCGATTTTGCTAACGTGCAGTCGACAGATACAATAGTGCCGCGTTCATATACGACGTACAACAGCAGGGTTGTCTCTTCAGGGACGAGATATTCTTATATCGGAGGATTGCACAATCCATATTTCGGAGATACTTACGGGGACCTGGTCTGCCAGTTAAGACTTGCAGGTAAATATTCCGGCGGACAGCCGACAGTTGACTCGGTAAAGCTGAATGTCACCATTGCCGGAGCCAAAGGGGATACGACGCTCAACCCAGCTGTCCGGCTCGATGAAATAACGGACCAGTTATATTCCGATTCAACCTATTACTCCGACAGGGTACCCAACCTGAGCACCTACCTTGGAACATACCCCCTGGGTGTCGTTCCCAAGGACAGTTCATATTCGGTTTCGGTCGATATGCCGATTTCTGTAGGTAAGTACCTGATGAGAGATACGCTGAAGCTTAACCAGGAAGGAGACTCATCCACCGACTGGAGGTATTTCTTTAAGGGAGTCTTAGTTTCACTTCAGGATGGAAGCCCGCTGACAAAGGGAGGTTTTTCCACCATCCCGGAATTGCTTTTGCTCGATTCTTACTACGAACCGATATATATCAGGGTTTACTATCATACCCCTACTTCGACATCGGTGTATTACTATGATTTCCTGTTCAATAAAAACTGTGTCAGCTATAACCGTTATTACCACGACAGGACCACGGCCGATCCCCTCCTCGCGATAAAGCACGTGAACGACGGGATCATGGATACCCTGACATGTATCCAGAGCATTCATGGAATGACGGCTACGATTAAGCTCAACGGACTTGAAGCCTACAAGGGTATGAAGAACATATCCGTGAACAAGGCAAGACTTATCTACAGAGCCAACATGGATGGGGTATATTTTACGGCAACTAAAGTCCCTTCCCAGCTTTACCTTTATTATGCCGATACGGCATCCCTTTCGAAAGTTGTCCCTGATTATACAATTTATCCGACATTCTTCGGAGGGGCATTCAACTCAACATCCCTTACATACTCTTTCAATATTGCGGCATTCGTGCAGGATTATCTTAAAGGGATCATTCCCAAGCCGGAACTGGAGATCAAGCTTGGTGACGGCGACGTTCAAAGTGCACTGCTCAGGAATATCGGATCAACCACACCACCCACATTTACCTTCGTTTATACCCGGTTCTAGAAATTGTGAACCAAAATTGCTAGCTTTGCATCAGATTTTAATCTTGGATTTCTATGTGCGGAATAGTTGGCTATATCGGTTCCAGATCAGCTAAGGATATAATACTTAACGGTCTGAAAAGGCTGGAGTACAGGGGGTACGACTCTGCCGGTCTTGCCCTGATCGGCGATGAACCCTCAATCTTCAGGTGCAAGGGCAGGGTAAAAGACCTGGAGGAGATGGTAAATGATTCGGGTGCTGACGGTCCTATCGGTATCGGGCATACCAGGTGGGCAACTCATGGTGAACCGAATGAGCTCAATGCTCATCCCCAGGTTTCATACAAGGGAAACTTTATTGTCGTACACAACGGGATAATTGAAAACTATTCGCGGCTTAAAAAACACCTCGAGAACAGGGGCGTGGTCTTTAACAGCCAGACCGATACGGAGGTTATTGCAAACCTGATGGAACATCTCTATCTCGAGGGAAGCCTCTCCCCTGAACAGGCTATTACGACGGCATTAGGCAGCCTGGAGGGAGCATACGGACTGGCTATAATATGCCCGCAGGAGAAAAACAGGATCTTTGCTGCGAGGAAAGGGAGTCCCCTTGTAATCGGCGTTGGCGACGGTGAAAATTTCATTGCTTCGGATGCCACACCCATTGTTGAGCATACACAGAAAGTAATCTACCTTGGCGACGATGATCTTGCAATAATAGGCAGGAATGAGCTCACGATCCGTACCCTGAGAAAACAGGTCATACAGCCCGAGGTTAAGGAGGTAGATATCAGGCTGGGAGAGGTGGATAAAGAGGGCTTTCCCCATTTCATGCTGAAGGAAATTTTTGAGCAGCCACGGGCCATACACGACACATTCAGGGGGAGGATACTTCCCGATCATTCCGGGATAATGCTGGGGGGGCTTCACGGCGTTATGGACGACCTTGTAAAAGCAGAAAAGATCATTATAATCGCCTGTGGTACCTCGTGGCATGCAGGCTTGCTGGGAGAATATATTTTTGAGGAATATACCAGGATTCCCGTCGAGGTGGAATATGCCTCGGAGTTCAGGTACAGGAATCCCGTGATCAACAAGGGAGATATTGTGATAGCCATAAGCCAGAGCGGGGAGACAGCCGATACCCTGGCTGCCATTAAGATGGCCCGCGGCAAGGGAGCCAAGGTCCTGGGCATATGCAATGTCGTGGGATCGGGTATCCCGAGGGAAACGGATGCCGGAGTATATACCCATGCAGGACCCGAGATCGGCGTTGCATCCACCAAGGCTTTCACGACCCAGGTAACCGTACTGGCAATGATGGCATTTGTGATCGGTTACAGGAAGGGGATAATCTCCGATACGGTATATCACGACCTAATCGGGGAGCTGGTATCCCTTCCCGGTAAGATGGAAAGAGCCCTCCAGGCAAACGACCGGGCTCTTGCGCTGGCCGAACTGATCAAAGATTCAAGGAACGCTTTATACCTCGGACGGGGATATCTTTTTCCTGTCGCCCTGGAGGGAGCGCTTAAGCTGAAAGAGATCTCATATATTCATGCTGAAGGCTATCCTGCGGCTGAGATGAAACATGGGCCCATTGCCCTCATTGACGAAAACATGCCTGTGGTTGTTGTGGCCACGAGGGACAGCACGTACGACAAAATTTCAAGCAACATACAGGAAATAAAAGCCAGGAAAGGGAAGGTTATAGCTATTGTTACCGAAGGTGACCAGGCTATAGGTGCAATTGCCGACCACGTCCTGGAAGTTCCTGTCACCGTACCGGTATTCTCAGGAATCCTGGCGGTTATCCCTCTCCAGCTCCTCTCGTACCATATTGCAGTATTGAGAGGTTGTGATGTGGATCAGCCGAGAAATCTTGCCAAGTCAGTCACGGTCGAATAATTAAATATTCCAGCAATGAATCCGGAACCGGGTCACAGGAATCTCACTGAAATCGAGATAAAAAGCTTAGAATCATCGGGATGCACCTGCAACAGCTGGAATGATGTTACTGTTAAGGATGGATTTCATCCGGGAGGTTGCAGGAATGTTCATTTTTCGGGCAGGATAAAGCTTGGTGTTTTCTCGGAGGGCTTCACCGATGATTCGGGTGTTATGATCCGATCGGGAATAATGAATGCCCACCTGCACAACTGCACAGTTGGCGACGATGTTTCGGTCTATAACGTAAGGGATTATATAGCCAATTATTCTATTGGCAACAGGGTGGTTATCAGGAACTGCGGGAAGATTCACACCGAAGAGCTTACATCGTTCGGAAACGGCACACTGGTAGCCGTACTGAACGAAACGGGTGCGAGGGCCGTAAGAATATGGGACAGGCTCACAGCGCACCAGGCATATATAATTGCGCTTTACCGTCACCGGACAAAAGCCATAGACAGGATAGAAAAGTTGATCAGTGAATATGCGGGCAGCGTCAGCTCTGACACGGGTGTAATTGGCGAAAAGGCACGCATCCTTAACTGTCAGCATATACGGAATGTGGTTGTGGGTCCCTCTGCCGTTGTTGACGGTGCGCTCCGCCTTAACGACGGCTCGCTGAACAGCTCTCCTGACGATCCTGTCTTTATCGGGCCAGGTGTGATAATGGACCATTTTATTGTTTGCTCCGGGTCGACAGTGACCGACTCGGCGATCATAGACAAATGCTTTATCGGGCAGGGATGTGTCCTGGGCAAGCAGTACTCTGCTGAAAACTCGCTCTTTTTCGCAAACTGCGGCGGCTTTCACGGTGAAGCGTGTTCGATATTCGCAGGCCCGTACACTGTAACGCATCATAAATCAACACTCCTGATTGCAGGGATTTTCTCTTTCATGAATGCGGGTAGCGGATCTAACCAGAGCAACCACATGTACAAGCTGGGGCCGATCCACCAGGGTATTGTGGAAAGGGGATCAAAGACCACAAGCGATTCGTACCTTCTCTGGCCGGCAAGAATAGGACCCTTCACCCTTGTGATGGGAAGACATTACAAGAACCTCGATACGACCTCGCTTCCTTTTTCTTACCTGATAGAAAGCAACGACGAAAGCGTACTGGTTCCTGCAGTAAACCTGAGAAGTGTGGGCACCATCCGCGATGCTCAGAAATGGCCCCTGAGGGACAAACGCCGTGATCCGGTGAAGTACGACCTTATCAATTTCAACCTTCTGAGTCCCTTCACTATCACGAAAATGATGGCAGGAAGGGATATTCTAATTAACCTCCAGAGAAACTCAGGGCAGGGTTCAGATTATTACTATTATCACAGCATGAAGATCTCGCGTCATTCCCTCGAAAGGGGGATTGAGCTTTACCAGAAGGGAATAGACAAGTTCCTGGGCAATTCGATCATCAAAAGGCTTGAAGGGATCACTTTCTCAAATAATGAAGAGATCAGGACCAGGCTGAGACCCGATCCGGCCCACGGCACGGGAGAATGGATTGATCTTGCCGGCCTTATCGCACCAAAGGATGAAGTGGACGAGATGCTCGAAAGACTTGAGTCGGGTCTGCTTTCTTCACTCGGGGAGATGTCGCTTCACCTTTCCTCGATGCATGCGAATTACTACGAATGGGAGTGGACATGGGCAGCCGGCAGAATTGAAGAAGAAACCGGGAAGCCGCTTGATGATTTCACATCGACGGATGTGATTGCTGTTGTCGAAAAATGGAAAAAGAGCGTGGTTGAGCTTGATAACCTCCTTTACGAGGATGCCAGGAAAGAGTTTACACTGTCGTCCATGACCGGCTTCGGGATGGACTGGGGCGACAGCGAGAAGATAAAGGATTTCGGGCAGGTAAGGGGAGATTTTGAATCCAACAGCGTGGTAAGCGCAATACGCGACCACATAATGATCAAATCGGAGCTCGGCGACGAGCTGATCGGAAGGATGAAGAACGTGGTGAAAAATTAAGCTACCGTTTCAGGTATTGCTTCCCGTAATATTTTTCGTAATCTCCGGACAGAACATTATCAAGCCACTGCTGGTTGGAAAGATACCAGTCTGCAGTTTTTGCAAGTCCTGCTTCGAAAGTAACTGAAGGCGACCAGCCCAGTTCCCTGGTAATTTTTGAGGAGTCGATTGCATACCTCATGTCGTGGCCCGGCCTGTCGGTGACGAAGGTTATAAGTTTTTCGGAAGTGCCGGCTTCCCTGCCAAGGCGGTCGTCCATTATCCTGCAAAGGAGCCTGATAAGATCGATGTTCTTCCATTCGTTGTTTCCGCCGATGTTGTATGTTTCGCCCGGTTTTCCCTTATGGCTGATGATGTCAATTGCCGAAGCATGATCCCCGACATAAAGCCAGTCGCGGATATTCTCACCTTTCCCGTAAACCGGTATCGGCCTGCTGTTTTTGATATTGTTTATTGCAAGGGGAATGAGCTTCTCTGGAAACTGATTCGGCCCGTAATTGTTCGAGCAGTTTGAGACGACAGCGGGCAGCTTGTAGGTATTGAAATAAGCTCTGACTAGATGATCGGAACTCGCCTTTGACGCTGAATACGGACTCTTGGGATCATAAGCCGTCTCTTCTGTAAAAAAACCCTCTTTGCCAAGAGATCCGAAAACCTCATCTGTTGAAATATGGTAAAAAAGCTTCCTGTCGGGATTTCCTTCCCATGATTTTCTCGATGCGTTGAGTAGGTTGACGGTACCTATGATATTTGTGTAAACAAATTCATCCGGACCGGTAATGGACCTGTCTACGTGAGATTCGGCTGCAAGGTGAATGACTTTGTCGAAGTTGTATTCTGAAAAAAGTCTTTCGACCTCTGCCTTGTTCACAATATCGATCTTCTCGAACCTGTAGTTGTCGTTCTTTTCAATATCCGACAGGTTGGCAAGGTTGCCTGCATAGGTCAGCTTGTCGGCAACGACCACCAGGTAGGAGGGATATGAGTTCACGAACCTTCTTACCACGTGGGATCCTATGAAACCGGCTCCGCCGGTGATCAGAACTGTGCTGTTGTATTTCATTTATTGCAGTCTCTCAGATTCTTTTCCCATTCCCAGGCTGATTTCATCGCATCGTCAAGTGAATGGCTGGTGCTCCAGCCAAGTTCATTATTTGCAAGAGCAGGATCGGCCCATATTTTCTCAATATCGCCTTCCCTTCTTCCTGTGATCCTGTAGTTCAGCTTTATTCCTGAAACCTTTTCAAACGACCTGATCGCTTCAAGAACGGAAACGCCTTTTCCCGTGCCCAGGTTGAATACCTCGAAACTCTTCCGGTTCTCTTTTTTCAGGAGCCTTGCAACGGAAGCGGTATGTGCTTTTGCAAGGTCGCATACATGGAGATAATCCCTGATGCATGACCCGTCGGGAGTATTGTAGTCATCGCCGAAAACCAGGAGCTCTTTTCTCAGCCCGATTGCTGTCTGCGTGATATAGGGAACCAGGTTCTCGGGAACACCCCTGGGCAATTCCCCGATCAGTGCCGAAGGATGAGCGCCAATTGGATTGAAATACCTCAGCGATATTGCACTAAGTCCGAAAGTTGCGGCCATCGTATCGCTTAATATCCTTTCACCTGTCTGCTTTGAATTGCCGTAAGGTGTAAGAGCAGGCTTCAGAGGTGAATCCTCGTCAACAGGGAGCTTGTCGGGCTGACCGTAAACGGTGCATGAGGATGAAAAGACGATAGATGGTACACCATGCTGTTTCATTGCCTCAAGGATATTTACCAGCGAGAGAAGGTTATTCCGGTAATATTCTATAGGTTTTCTGACAGATTCACTTACGGATTTATACGCCGCGAAATGGATGATAGCCTCGATGCCCCGGTGGTTCCTGAAGAACCTGTTAAGCTCATTTCTGTCGCACAGATCGAAAACCTCAAGATGTGGTTTACGACCGGTAATCCTTCCTATCCTGTCTGCAACCTCTGCCTCCGAATTGTAGAGGTTATCGATAATGATAACCTCATAATCTTCCTCCTGCAGTTCAACAACGGTGTGCGAACCGATATATCCTGTTCCCCCGGTTACAAGGATCTTTCTCATTTCAGAGGCTCCAGTAAGTGTGGTTCTTGATCCTGCCACGGAGAATACCTTTTACATCCACAACTATCCCGTCCTTTCCGAGGAGGGATGAAAAATATTTCTCGTCCAGGTCAAGATAAGCGGTATGGCTCACAGCAAGGATGATTGCATCATATTTACCCGACGGTTCCTTGCTGAGGTCCAGCCCATACTCGTGTTTCACCTCGGCCGGGTCGGCACCCGGATCGATAACATCGACCTTTACTCCGAAATCGGTCATCTCGCTCACGACATCGACAACCTTCGAGTTCCTGATATCAGTCACATTCTCCTTGAAGGTGATGCCCATCACCAGCACCCTGGCCCCGCTCGGGCTCTTACCTGCTGCAATAATCTTCTTTACAGTTTGTTTCCCTATATACCTTCCCATGCTGTCGTTAACAAACCGGCCCGAGTCAATCATCTGGGGATGGTAGCCAAGCTCCTTGGCTTTGAATGACAGGTAATATGGATCGACACCTATGCAATGGCCTCCTACAAGGCCCGGGTAGAACTTCAGGAAGTTCCATTTAGTACCGGCGGCCTCGAGAACTTCAAACGTATTGATGCCCATCCGGTTAAAGATAATGGAAAGCTCATTCATGAAAGCTATGTTGATGTCGCGCTGTGTATTCTCAATGATCTTTGCCGATTCGGCAACTTTTATCGAGCTTGCCCTGAATACTCCGGCCACGATAATCAGTTCGTACGTCTTCGCGATCTCTTCTGCCGATTCACTGTCGCATCCGCTGGTGACCTTTACTATCCTGGTAAGTGTATGGTTCTTGTCACCCGGGTTGATCCTCTCGGGAGAAAATCCAACCTTGAAATCCGTTACCGCCTTCAGTCCCGAAAATTTTTCAAGGACGGGTATGCAATCCTCTTCGGTACACCCGGGGTAAACGGTTGATTCATAGACAACATAATCGCCTTTTTTCAGGATTTTCCCTACGGTCTCCGAAGCCTTAAGAACGGGTGTGAGATCAGGAAGGTTATGTTTATCGGTCGGTGTGGGAACGGCAATGATATGGAACGAAGCCTGCCTGAGTATCTCAGGGTCGGCTGTATATTCAATGTCGGTACCAAGGAAGCTACCCGGTTCCAGCTCATTGCTGGGGTCGATATTCTTTTTCATCAGCTCGATCCTGTCGGGCTTGATGTCGAATCCGATAACACTGATTTTCCTGGCAAACTCGAGAGCGATGGGCAGCCCCACGTAACCTAATCCTATCAGTGAAAGCTTTGTTTCCTTTTTTATAAGCTTTTCGTAAATCTTCATTATCTGGCAGTTGTTATTTTTTCAGCATCGGGTGATAATCGCCGGTCAGCCCTTCCGGTACAGCATTCCTGATCGCGTACACGGTCTCGATGGATTTCCTGGCATCCTCCAGTCCGAATCCTCTGCCGGCCATGATTTCCCTGTATGTGGCAGTATGAAGCTCGGTGAAGCCTTCTGAGAATTCAAACTCCTCGCCATCAACAGTTATGGAACGGTATGTCCGTTTTCCTGATTTTCTTAGTTCCTCAGGGATGTCGTTCGTGTCAATGCTCAGGAACCATCTAATTCTTGCATTCCGGAGCTCGAGATATCCTGCAGCCTTATTCTTTTCTGACAGGTGCACGGTATTTCTGACAGGATCTCCAAATATCCATTCGAGCATATCGAAAAAGTGCACGCCTATATTCGTTGCCACACCTCCCGATTTCTGTACATCACCCTTCCATGATATGTTATACCAGTTGCCCCTGCTTGTAACGTATGTAAGATCTATATCGTGAATCTTGCCGGCCGGCCCTGATTTTATCTTGTTCCTGAGGTCCAGTATCTTATCATGCAGACGAAGCTGGAGAATGGTATATACTTTCCTGCCCGTTTCCCTTTCAATTTCCTGCAGGGCATCAATGTTCCATGGGTTCAGTACAATCGGCTTTTCGCAGATTGCATCGGCCTGGTGCCTGAGGGCAAACCTGATGTGCGAATCGTGGAGATAGTTGGGTGAGCAGATTGAGACATAATCTATCTTGGTGCCGTTTCTCTTCAGCTTGTCGAAATGCCTGTCGAATCTTTCAAATTCAACAAAAAAATCGCTTTCAGGGAAATAGCTGTCGAGTATGCCCACGCAATCGAATTTGTCGAGGCTTGCCAGGAGGTTGTTCCCTGTATCCTTGATTGCCCTCAGGTGTCTTACAGCAATATAACCGGCGACACCGATCAGTCCAAAATTCTTCTGAGAGCTATCCATCTGTTTGAATTTTCAGGGGGATAAAACTAATAAATAATTTTAGAAACCGACCCATTATCAAGCCTGTATCTCTCACCGCTCTCGGGGCATACGGCAGTTCCATCGGCACCAAAATGAAGCCGGTGTCCGAATTCGCTCATCCACCCTGTCTGCCTGGCAGGATTACCCACAACAAGCGCATAGGGCTTTACATCCCTGGTAACCACTGCCCCTGCTCCAATAAAGGCAAACCGTCCGATCGTATGGCCGCATATTACTGTTGAGTTTGCTCCGATGGAGGCTCCTTTTTCGACCAGTGTACCTGAGTACTGCTCTTTTCTGACCACCGCGCTCCTCGGGTTTGAAATATTCGTGAAAACCATTGACGGGCCCAGGAAGACATCATCCTCGCAGGTTACTCCTGTATAAATTGAAACATTATTCTGGACCTTTACGTTCCTGCCGAGCCTGACACCCGGGGAAATAACAACGTTTTGCCCGATATTGCAACTCTCGCCAATCTCGCATCCCTGCATGATGTGACTGAAGTGCCAGATTTTTGTTCCCCTTCCTATCGTGCAGCCTTCATCGATTACGGCACTTTCGTGTGCAAAATACTCTTTTTCCATCTTATCTTCCCTCAAAGAAATTGATAATATTCGAAGCAATATAATCGAGCTGTTCCTGGTCAAGTTCCGGGTACATAGGAAGTGAAAGAACAGTCCTGCACAGCTTCCCGGTTACAGGGAAATCACCCTCCCTGTGACCTAGATATCTGTACGCGTTCTGCAGGTGAAGCGGAAGAGGATAGTAAACCATTGCAGGTATCTTTTTCTCCTGCAGGTAGTCTATAAGGTCCTTCCTGGCTTCGGCCGGTATCCTGATTGTGTATTGATGGAAGATATGGGTCGAGAATGCTGATCTTCCTGGAACACTTATATCATGGCAACCCATGAATGCCTCATCATAAAAATCGGCAACAGCCATTCTCGCCGAGCTGAAAATATCGAGATATCTCAGCTTGACCCTCAGGATGGCAGCCTGTATGGTATCCAGCCTTGAATTCATCCCGATGTCATCGTAAAAATACCTCTCCTTCATTCCATGATTGGCGATACTTCTGAGCTTCATTGCCAGTTCATCGTCATTCGTGTACATGGCACCTCCGTCGCCGTAGCAGCCCAGGTTCTTCGAAGGGAAAAAGGATGTGGTCCCTATATGACCTATTGTTCCGGCCTTCATCTTTTTCCCGTTGCTGAACGAATATTCAGCACCCGTAGCCTGCGCGGCATCCTCGATAACATAGAGGTTATTATCCGTCGCGATCTTCACAATCTCTTCCATGTCGGCACACTGACCAAAAAGATGCACGGGCACGATAGCTTTTGTCTTATTTGTAACAGCCTTTCTTACAGCATCAGGTGAAATATTGAATGTCTCTTCGAGAGGGTCAGTCAGGACAGGCTTAAGGCCCATAAGGGCCACAACTTCGACAGTTGATATAAAGGTAAAATTGGTCGTGACGACTTCATCTCCCGGCTTAAGTCCTAGTGCCATCATAGCTATCTGAAGGGCATCGGTCCCGTTTGCACAGCTGATAACATGCCTGGCACCAAGGTAATCGCCAAGCTCAGATTCAAACAGCCTGACTTCCGGTCCCTTGATAAAGGCGGTCGAATCAATGACTGACTTTATTGCCAGGTCGATCTCCGCTGCCAGAGCTTCATACTGGGCCTTCAGATCAACCATTTCGATGGTTCTCATCAGAGAATATTTTGGAAATACGAAGATAATACAAATCAGCTGATTTACCTTATTCTTACAGCCGTGCAGTGGACTGGGAGGATAAATCCGCAGGGGATGACAGGGGAAAAATCCATAAAA
>Ga0335069_10000629_pt1 | contig 57904 bp, 53 predicted proteins | sample Lox_Sample_11_FD_206714 | JGI IMG/M metagenome (GOLD analysis project Ga0335069, IMG submission 206714) | Soil microbial communities from Loxahatchee National Wildlife Refuge, Florida, United States - Lox_Sample_1.1 | ecosystem: Environmental > Terrestrial > Soil > Wetlands | place: USA... | reverse complement strand
GGGTTCCGCGGCGGGGATCGGTGGGGGGGTGGGGGGGGCTGCGGGCGGGATGAAGGTGAAAGCGTCGGGGGGGATTCGCGATCTGGCGGCCGCGCAGCAGATGATTGCGGCGGGGGCGGACCGGCTCGGCTGCTCCGCGAGCGTGGCGATTGTGTCGGGCCTGGCGGGAGCGGGGGGCGGGTATTGAGGGATCAAAAGAGGCGGGGTGGCTTGACCGGGGGGGCGTGGTTTTTTACAGTAGTGGGTCTCTGCCGGGCAGATAGCTCAGCTGGTAGAGCAAAGGACTGAAAATCCTTGTGTCGCCGGTTCGATTCCGGCTCTGCCCACATCACTAAACCCCTCGAAAACGTGAGTAATTACGGGAAATTCGAGGGGTTTTTTGTTGCGCAAGAGTTTCCGATAGTTGCCGACGGATTCCCAAACTTCTGCCGAAAATGTGTGCCCGTTCATTGTAGGTTTCATTGTAGGTGCTGGTTTATGGGGAGGTCATTGCCACCATGGTTTCGTGACTTGAGGTGGCGAGACCGGGGTCACCGCTGGTGAGCCAGGTACGGTTCCTGCATTTGCCAGAACGGGTGGCGCTGCCCCGGAGGCCTGTGCGGCCTGAATGAACTTCTCCCGGAATTCTGTAGACACATAAACCGGTAAGGGCGCTCTCAGGCCTTCGACGCGGTCGGGTGCGACGCGATCCCTGACTGCTGCGGCCAGGTTTTCCTGCTCGATTTGGCCGTCGATGATGTCCAGCATCCGGTTCCAAAACGTGCGAGCTTCATTCCAACGCATAATCAAAGAAATGCCGAGTGAGTAGATGATCAGGAACGAAAACGCATACACGTGCCAATAGGCCAGGAACAGCGCATAAACAAAAAGGAGAACTTGTCCGACTTCAGGTCTCAGCCATTGGAATCGAGGAATGCCGATGCATCGGGAATGCCACCGCACGCCGCGCTCGTAGCGATTCTTGACGTCAGAGGAGTGGAGGATTGAGAAAAGGAGGAGGAGGACGGACCATACGACAGAGGTGCCCAGGTGAAGCGAAAGCGGCACCCCAGAAACGGCAGGATGCACCCCATAGAAATCCTGGTAGGCGGCGTGTGGCTCTGGCACGCCGGCAATGACGGCAGTCGCCGCTGATAGCAGTACCAAGCCGCCCACAAGATTCCATCCATTGAAGTAACGCTCACCCATGTATTTCCTGAGGAGTATCTCGGTGAGTGTCGCGAGCGGGCGGATCATCACAACAATAAAAACCAAGACCGCTTCACCCAGAACCCTCACCATTTTGTCCGTCGCTCGGTTGAACAAGTGTTCGTCCGCACCCATGTGCTCACTCCTGCTTGAAGCATAGAAGCTGGTAATGTTTTCCAGTTTGACTGAATCTCGCGCCCGCTTTGACGAAGTAGGCGTCGACATTTCCCTTGTACAGATCAGCGCCGGTGCGCAATTGCTGAAAAATCGAAGGCTGGACCTCGTAATCGATCACCTCCTGCATTCCGCCGGAGTTGGTCTGGCTCGGAAAGAGCACGCTGTGCAATGACCCATTGGGATTTGTTGACGTCGAGGTGCTGAAGTTCGATCGGTACTGCAGTGATTTGCCGATCTGCTCGGCCGCCCAGTTGTTACTGGCTGGATCGTTGTTGCAGTGGAATACCTTGGTGGAGAAACAGCCCAGAAAGCCGTCGATGGCGTCACGCGCCTGATAGCCGCCTCCCGCTGCGTAAAAGTTCGGAAGGTTCTGCGTGATATAAACGGTGCTGCAGCGGTTGCTGCGGGCCGTCGCCTGGAAGATGCTGTCGTGACTTGTGAAAAAATGCTGCGCTTCGTCCGCCCACAAGAATACCGGTCGACGCGTCGGTCCATCGGGATCTGCCCGGCGCTCCACGCAGGTCTGGAACTGGTACTTCCAGAGCGCCTGGGCGAATGATCCGGCAATTTTGAAACGGTGCACCGGCAAGTCAATGATGATGATGGCCCCATCCATGGCGGCTTCCGGCGTCAGCGTTGTCTCGGTGCAGAACATGTCGTGCAGGTGACGGTCGTAGAATGCGTCCGCCAACGCGGTCATACCGGTAATGACGCACGCTCTGGTGTCTGCCGCCTGACCCGGGTAGTTATTCAGCCAATACGTCTGGGCAGCGATGAGCTCGCTTTCCTTCGGGGTCCCCCGCGTGACCTCCGTGGCAATCGCCAGCCATTTTCCGAAATTGGATTCCTTCCACCGGCCGACCTCCAGTTCCTTCAGGGTCTTGGGCGCCAGCATGACAAACTCCACCATGTCCGAGATGGTGATGACTTCGCGGCTGCGCTCCAGGACCCGGAACACGTTGCGGAGCAATTCCTTTCCGGCGTTCTCCCAGAAGTTCGCGTACTTGCTGTCGTCGTTTCTTTTGGTGCTCCCGTAGGAGGCGATGTAGAAGAGATGCACCAGATTCTCAATGAGCCCGGCGCCGAATTGCGGCCGCTTGGTTTCATAGTCAAGAAAGTTCAGTTTCCAGCGGCCCCCCGGCTGCACGATGCAGAGGTGATGTTCCCGGCCGGCTTCCCGGGCGTAACGAATCCAGAGATCGCGCTCATTCTCCTTCGCGGTCAGGATGAGGCCGCCGAAGTTGTGTTCGAGAAACGCCCTGGCAAGCATGCGTCCGGAGCCACTGGTCTTGCCACTTCCGATTTGCCCCAGGATAAAAGCCCCTTCAAAGGCATCCCGCATGGTCCAGGTGTCCGCCGGGTGGTTTCCAAACCGAAGCAACGGCAGCTCTGGAGGCCAAAGAGCTTCAGCGGGCATTCGGGGAAATGGAAGCGGCGGAGGCTCCCACCCCTGCCGGCGAACAATCGGCAGAACGGGGGGCGGAGCTTGTTTCTGATTTTCCGCGATCAGATCGGCATACCACAGAGTGCCTTTAGGTTTCCCGACTGCACCCGGCGCGGAATTCCTCTCGGCAAGGGGGCTGGCTGGTTTCGTCGGTCGCTCTGCCCCGGGCGGACTCTTCAGCGGTAGAGGAGAGGCCGAGGTATCTGCCGGCGGCCGCTCGACCGGCACTCTCCATGTGTAGTTGCAGGTCCCAGCCACGAATAATGGCGGCTTCTGACTCGGCTTTCCCGTCCCACGTTGGGAACTGGCATCGGGCCGAGTTGGGGCCGGTGGTTTAGGCACCGCGTCCGGGGGTGATTTCCCCTTCGTGGAATCCCTCTTATCAGGGGGGCTTTTGGCAGGAACAATTCCCTCTTCGATGCAGAATCGCCGAACGGCATTGAAATCGGCATCGACCCCGCGAGCTCGAAGCAATTGTTCGATCTCGCGGAAATTCTTCCCCTCGCGACGCCAGGAACAAACGTCTCCCCTGTGCGGTCTGATCAGATCGGATTTGCTCAGGTTTGCCACGTCTGGGAACCCCCTGCTGGGATCATCAAGTGTGAGCGGAGGTATGCTAAAGCGTCGATCTTCCGCAGCAATAGGGAAGATTCCCAATGCTCGATGGTGTTCGAACAACCGCGAACAACGTGTATTCTTTTTCGAGATGCAAAATCAATGTTCATAAATGTTTATAGGTGTTCGTGGCCCGTCCTTGCCGCAGGCAAGGGAAGATGTCTGGGGACCCATGGATGATGATGTGGAATGTTTGTTTGTGAGTCGGTTGAGTGCGGAAGTCACCTAAACGTGAGTGAGGGGGGGCTAGCGATTGACGGGTGCGGGAGGGTGTAAGGGAAGCTGAAAGGACTTGAGCGAACAGGATGCGGGCAGGCTTTCAATGAGGGGCGGTCCTTACGGTGTTGGCCGTCTCCGGCGGGCCGCGGCTGCGGCCGGGCGGCAGGCGGCGTCGGGGGGCGGCTGCCCTCCCCTCGCCCGTCGCATCTGCGGGGCGTCGGTGCCAGCGGAGTCGGCGGGGGCTCGTTCACAGCTGCGCAGACCTTCGGAAACGAAAAGCCCCCCGCGGGTGCGGGGGGCCGTAGGGAGTGGGGGTTACCCTACCCGTTTCGTCTGGCGGCGGCATCCGTTGCCGGCGATGTGAAGCGAGCCGATTTTCACCGTGGCATGGGTGAATGAATTAATATTCGCTGGGGAGGATGGCGACGGCGGCACTTCCGACGATCTGCAACCAGATTTGAATTTCCGGCAGGGGGAAGTCCGTCCACTCGATCAACTGGGATACGGCGGCCGGCTCTCCCGCATCGGGCACGCATTCGAGGAGTGCCCCGCGGTTGTCCTGCACGGTCAGCTTCCAAAACTGCATCTCGTGGAGCCGCTGGTCGGGGTGCTCGGAGAGGTCCAACTGGTAGGAGGCAATTGCATCGAGAAGCCAATGGCAGCGGGCATGCTCGATGAGATATTTAATGCCGTCGGTGTAAACCAGGCCGTACCAGTGCCGGTAGTAGTTTTCCGTTCCGGTGAACTGTTGCAGGTTCTGGCGGAGTTGCTCCGGGGTGAGCCGGGGGGTTGAGCCGACGTGCGAAGCGTCGGCGGGGTGGGAGTTGTTTTGATTGTTGTTCATGGTTGACGTTTGTTTGCGTTGCGGCCGGGGGGTGCGGGCTGTGGAAAAACCACAGTTTTCCCGCCCTTGGCCTCAACAAGCGGAGCGGGGCCTTCACCGGCTGACGCGTCGTCCGGGTCAAGGTGGGGGCCCGCACGCGCAGCGTGTGGGGAGAAAACCTTGACGCGGCAGCGAAGCCGGTATACTTGAGGCCCTGAGGCCAAGGGCGGGAAACGGTGGTGCTCGCCACCATTTGTCTGCCTGTATGGATGTCTCCGGCGGCATCGCCGCCGGGGTAGTGGGCAGGTGGGGTTTATTCCGCGAATCACTGGTCCACCTGCCCTCCGCCCGGCTGACCGTCAGCCGGTCACCCGAAGCCTTGCGGAGGTGCACCGGCTGAGGGGCGGGGCGGCGGCCATCGCAGGGAAAAAAGTCGAGCACCCGCCGGGACGCGGAGCGGCCCGGGGTGATGAGCAGACGGGGCTGTGGCCGTGGATGAGCCCGCAGACCCGGTTGCCGGTCCGAAGCGGCACGGCAGCCGGTCACCGGAAGCCTTGCGGAGGTGACCGGTCTGAAGGGTCGCCCGAGGACCGCTGAAGAAGTGGAAGTCGTCATCCTGCGGAGGGTGATGGCCGCGAAGCGGCAGCGGTTGCGGCAAATACCTCAAAGCAGCAACCGCCAGTGATGGGAAAAAGTTTCGCAACTCCGGGTACGCGGGTTCCCGTCACTCTTTAGACCATTGTTCCACGGGTGTGACCTGGTGATTTCGTGGGCCGAAGCGATTAAGCGAGGCCCGCGCCGTCTAGGTGCGTAGGCACCAGCCCCGCCGCTCGCCGCACGCGCTGCGGAGGAGAGCGGCCCGGGCCGTGACGAGCACCGCCGGCATCCGGGAGAGTTACACCTGTAGGGGATTCATCGATCAGAGACCGTATCCTGTATTTGTTGCGAACTGGTGATTTCGCGGGCCGAAGCGTTTGTGCGAGGCCCGCGCCGTCTGGGTGCGTAGGCACCAGCCCTGCCGCTCGCCGAGCGGGGGAGAGCGGCCTGGGCGATGGCGAGCACCGCCAGTATCCGGGGCAGTCGCACGCGGTCCGGATTTGTAGATCAGTGACCTTTTCTCTGTTTCATTTCTTGCAAACTGGTGATTACGCGGGCGGCAACGCCAAGCCCGCGCGATCCAGGTGCGCAGGCACCAGCCCTGCTGCTCCCCGCACGCATTGCGGAGGAGAGCGGCCTGGGCGGTGACGAGCACCGCGGGTATCCGGGAAAGTGAACGGCCAGCCATGCAAGCTAGTGTCCGGGCGGGGCGGGGGCAGGACGGCATGAGCCAGGCGAAGGCGAAAACCTTGAGCCGAGCCGGTGCGAAGAGCACGTGCAGCCACGCGGGAGCACCGGCCACGTGCGGCCGTCCTCCCGAAGCCCCGCGGCTTTGTAACGAGGGGTGGCCCGGACGCGCAGCGGCCAGGGCCTCGCGGGTGAGGAGCATTCTGGCGAGCGCGGGATGCGTGGGACGCTCTCCGGCAGCGAGCCTCGACGAATCCCGCGAGGGCCATGAGCGGAGCAAAACCGGAGCGAATGGCCACCCCGGCCGGCCCGGTTTACAATGACAGGAGGCATCAAGATATGTTGTGCGGCGTGAGAAGGCGTGACGATTTCCGGTGGAAATCATTGCGGAAGGAATTTCGAGCAAAGAACAAACGAGGCGCGAACTGGCCTTTTTAAAGGGCTTGACGGGCGTTCAGAAGTTTTAGGAAAAGAGACAACCACTCATACCCTGCCGGTGCACCGATGCTGAGAATCAAAGCGCGGAGTTCCGTAGAAGCCGCGAAACGATACTACACCGAGTTACAACGCCTCGACTATTACACCGAGGATCAGGAGATCATCGGCCACTGGGGGGGCAAGGTGGCGGAGCGGCTGGGGCTGGAAGGCCGGCTGGAGAAGGAGGCCTTCTGCAATCTGTGCGACAACATCAATCCGGCAACCGGGAAGCGGCTCACCGCCAGAACCGACAAGGACCGGGTGGTGGGCTACGACATCAGCTTCGGGGTACCCAAGTCGGTGTCACTCGTGAACGTGTGGCGGGGGGACAACAAGATCGAAGAGATCCTCGACCGGGCGGCGCGGGAGACGATGGCAGACATCGAGAAGGAAATGCGCACGCGGGTGCGGAAGGGTGGCCATCAGGACGCCACCCGCCCGACCGGGGAGCTGATCAGCGCCTCGTTTCTGCACCGGACGACGCGGCCGGTGAATGGTTATCCGGACCCACACCTGCACTGGCATTTTTTTGTATTCAATGGGACTTGGGATCCGGTGGAAAAACGATTTAAGGCGGCGCACTTCGGCGACATTTACAAGCAAATGCCCGACTTCCAGACGGAGTATTTCAACCGTTTGAGCGGATATCTCCGCGAGATGGGTTACGGGATCCGCAATACGGAGTTTTCCTTTGAGATCGAAGGAGTCCCGCAATCGCTGATAAGAAAATACTCGCGGCGCACGGAGAAGATCGAGACGTTCGCCCGTGAACACGGCATCACGTCGCCCGAGGCGAAGGACGCCCTGGGGGAGGCCACGCGGGAGAGCAAGCAGAAGACACTGCTGATGAGCGCCTTGGAAAAGCGCTGGATCCACGGGGCGACGCCGGAGGAAGCGGAGGCGATGGAGCGGTGTTGCCGGCCGCAGCTGGTGCCGACGGCAACCAAGCGGGTTAGCAGCTACCCGCCGCCCGAGATTGGCTGGGCGCAGAAGGTCGAGGTGCGGCCGCTGCGCGAGCTTCTGGGGACGAGCAAGCTCATGCCGCGGCTCGCGACCGAGGTCGCGGGCGGCGAGGAACAGGCGCGGAAGCGTAAACCCCGTCCCGGGGACGACGCTCCGCCGGACGGGATCGGCAAGCGGGAGTGGGACGCATTGAACTGGGCGATTGAGCATGAGTTTCATAAGAATTCCGTGGTGCCGGCACGGCGGATCCGGTCATCGGCGCTCCGGTTCAAGATCGGGGTTACCACGATCGAGAACATGGACGCGGCGATGCGGCGGCATCCGCAGTTGATCTTCGCGAAGTATGGGGACCACGAGTTCGTCACGACGACGATGATCCTCCAGGAGGAACTCTCGCTGATCCAGTGGACGCGGGAGGGGATGGGGACGATGCCGCCGCTCCTGGAGGATGCGGTATTCACGAATCCCCAGCTTACGCCGGAGCAGCAGGCGGCACTGAAGCTGCTGGCCGCCTCGCGGGACCGGGTGACGGCGTTGGAGGGGCGGGCGGGGACGGGCAAGACTCTGGTACTGAAAGAACTCGTTACCGCCCTGGAAAAGGACCATCAGCGGGTGCTGGTCCTGGCTCCCGGTTCGCAGGCGGTCAATGAAGTCCTCAAGAAGCGGGGCTTCAAGAATGCTCATACGGTGGCGTCGCTTCTCTATAACGAGCGGCTGCAGAATGAATACCACCACGGCGTCTGGGTGGTGGACGAAGCGGGCCAGTTGTCGAACAAGGACATGATGCAGCTGGCAGAGCTCGCCGAGCTGCACGGTTCCCGGATCGTGACGTCCGGGGACACGATGCAGCATCGCGGGGTGGAGCGTGGCGACGCCCTGCGGATGCTGTATGGCTATGCGGGGCTCAAGCCGGCGGTGCTGACGACCATCAAGCGCCAGACCGGATCCCATGGGGAGGCGGTGCGGTTGATGGCGGAGGGAGACATTCCCGAGGCTTTTGCGAAGCTGCAGGAAGAAAACTGCATCCAGGTTCTCCCGGAAGAACTCCGCCACAGAGCCCTGGCCAATGACTATGTACGGTTGTTCCGGGACGATCAGGTGGTAGCGGTCATCTCCCCGACCCACAAGGAGGGGCGGGAGGTCACAGAGCTTATTCGGGAAAGGATGAAAGCGCAGGGCCTGCTCCGTGAAGAGCGGGAGTTTTCTGTTTACAAGAAAATCGAAACGACTCCCGCGGAACGAAGGGACTGGCGGACCTACCGGCGCGGGATGATCGTGGAGCTTACCTACAATACGCCCGGGACAGAGCGGCACACCCGCATGGTGGTGCATTCGGTGTTTGACGGTCCGCCGGGGGAGCGCGGGATGGTGTACCTGCAGAAGACGGATGGGTCGATCCATTCGAGCTTTGTGGAAACGTATCCGCAGCAGTTGCAGCTGATGCGGGAAGATGTGCTGAAGGTGGCGGTGGGTGACAAGCTGCGGATCACGCAGAATGGGAGTTCGGCGTGGTCGGATTTCGGTAAGGAGGATCTCTTCAACGGGACTTTCTACACCGTGGAGGGTTTTGACGAGTTCGGCAACATTGTCACCTCTTCGGGAAAGGTGATTCCGAAGGACTACGGGCATTTCACGCATGGATTTGCGAGCACAAGCTATGGGGCACAGGGGATGACGGTCGACTATGTGCTGGTCGCGGAGGGGGAGGATTCGTTTACTGCCGCAAGCCGCGAGCAGATGTATGTGACCGTTGGCCGTTCGACGCGCGGAGTGATGATCTATACGGACAATCTCGATGGACTGATGCATGCTGTTTCGAAATCCAGCCGCCGGCTTACGGCGGTGGAGCTCACTAGGATTCTGGACGAGGGGCCGCAGGAGGTGCTGGCACTCGATCACGCCGAGGAACTGCAGAAAGATCAGGAATGGCTGGAAGAGATCTATCCGCCGCTCAAGGAACCTCCGACGGGCCCGGATGTGGTGGAACGCGCGCCGGAGTTCGCGGCGGAGCTGGAGATTGAAGAAGAGGAACTGCCCGAACGCGACGAACTTGTGGAGCGGGCGGCAGAGTTCGCGGCGGATCTCAAGGCTCAGGAGGAGGAGCTGGCCGAAGAGCTCCATGAGGAGTTGGAGCCGGAGGAGATTCCGGAGGCAAAGACTCCGACCAAGTGGTGGCAGGAGGAAGCGGCCCCCTCCGCCGCACCGGCCAGGCCGGAGGTACCGAAGTTCGAGGGCTGGACGCTTCCGCCGATCAAGGAATCGCTTGGCCAGGAGTCGGTGGTGCCAAGCGTGATGTATCCCCTCCCCGAAAAGCCGGCGGTGCCGGGTTTTCAGGGGTGGACCCTACCGCCGATCGTCCAGGAGGGACCGGCGGCGCCTTCCCCGACCCTGGACCTCTCTCAGGCGGCCAAGCCGGAACCGGATGCCGAAACAATTACACCGGAACCCGAGCTTTCTGATCCGGATGATGACCTTACCCCGCGGATGACCATGTGACCGCCAGCGCGCCTGGGGCGCGGGCTGGCGGGCAGAAAAGACTTGCGCGAACGGCCGCAAAATGCATGAATATTCCCATGCCCCGGAGACTCAATAACACCCTCGAAAATCACTCTCTCACCCCGGCGTCTGTGGCGGCATCTGTAGTACCAGACGCCTGCACTCATGCTGCCCCTCCCCTGCGGGACGCCCTGGGGTTGTCCCGCGACGCGCGGGCGATCGCCAGCGACCGCATGGCGATCTACAAGGCGGCGAAAGCGATTCATCGCTCGCCAGCCTTTGTCATGGACCTGGTCAATGCGGGATTGCTGAAGGCGTACCGCCGCGGCGGGCCGGTGGACCGGCCCTGGCTGGCGGTGGATCTTTCAGAGCTCCTCGCGGTGGTCAACCGCGAGACGCTCTATGTGCCGCCAGCCCTGGAAGGGCGGCGTGCACCGCGTCCGCGGGTGGACCGTAACGCGTTGCATCCGCTGGCGGCGGCGATCTAGCAGCGGCACCTTCAGGGCCGGCGAGGTTTCCGCCGGGGTGCGCGGTGTTTGATGGCATTCGCCTCGCGCAATGCCTCAAGGTCGATCCGGTCTTTCGGACGTGGCGAGGCTTCTTTGTTTTTGAGCAGGGACTTGAGCCCGATGAACGGAACGGGCAGACCGTCTTCTTTGACGACAATGCGATCTTCGTACGCTTCATCGAAGCGTACGCCGTCGATTCCGGTGAGCACCTGGATCTTCATGGGTTCACGCCCGATTTCCACCACGAAATCCTCCCGCAGGAAATCCTCTGCGGAGATATCCAGGTCACCGAATCCGAAGTCCCTGAACACCTCCGGCAGCCTGACGGCATTCTCCGGGCTGACGGCAACGTAGATATCCAGATCGCCGGTGTGCCGCGGGAAACCGTGGACGCTGACGGCATACCCGCCGATCACGAGGTACTTAACGTGCCTTGCCTCTAATAATGCGATGAAATCTAGGAAATTCCGGTGGAGCATGAAGGGATTGGCTGATGATGCCGGCGGCCTGCAGCCGTTCCCGCCGGCTTCGTCGGCGCCAGTAGGCGACCTTCGAAGAGGGTTCGTGCAGGAGGCGCTTGCGTAGGTAGGTGCGGTTCATCAGCGCGGGGTGTGGTTGCTGATTTGATTGTGGGCAAGCGAGCTTCCGGGTCAACGCAGAAAACGCCTTCCGGCTGGAAAAAAGGCCAATTCAGCCTACAGGTCGCTTGCGTGGCTCAGGACGGAGGGCATGAAAAGGGGTGCGCTGGAGTGCCCGGATCGCAAACCGTGAGGAGCCGCAGAGGCCCCGGTACGCGTGAGCCCGACGGCGGAGCCCCTCCGGAGAGTTCGCGGCGGTGGAGTGAATCGACTGCGCTTTCTCTTCGCCGCGGGTGATCTGGCGCGAAGCAAAGCTCCCCGTCTTGCGACGGGGAGCCGTATGGATTCGATCAGGTTCAGGCGGACGCGACGGCGCGGACGGGTGTCGCGGCGGTGGCGTTTCGGAAGCGGTTCACCTGCCGGGCGGCCTCCCGGGCTTCGAGCAGTTCCCCCATCCGGCCCAAGGCGGCCAGATGATAAATGGGGTCTTTCTCGATCAGGATGAACTGCCGGCCGCATTTGAAGGCGGCTTCACCGGTGGCGCCGGACCCGCCGAAGGGGTCGAGCACAATGCCATCCGGCTTGGAGTACGCCTGAATCAGAGGCGTCAGGCTCTGCACCGGCTTCTGTGTGGGATGCAGCTTGTTGCCGGTGTAGGTCCAGGGGATGACATCCGCTGGCGGCTGTGCGGGTAAGAGCGGATTGCCTTTCACGAGCAGATAGGCTTGCTCGTGCATCCGCTGGGTATGCCGGGCGCCAGCGGCGTACCGCTTTACCCAGACGAAATGGCCCGCTATCGCAAAGCCGCATTCCTTCCAAACGGAAAGGAAACGATCGGACTTCCCCCAGCCGTAGAAGCTCACGCAATAGCTGTTTGGCTTGAGCACCCGGTAGAGCTCCGCGAAGGCCGGAAAGAGCCAACGGTCATTGTCGTCGTTGGCCACGGTTCGGCCTTGGCGGTCCTTGTACCGCACGAGGTAAGGCGGGTCGGTGAGCACCATGTCCACGCTGGCGCTCGGCAAGTCGCGAAGGATTTGCAGGCAGTCCCCGTAAACAACACGGTTTGCGTACTGTTCGATGGTGCTATTCATGGCTGTGCCCCTCCCCGATCTCCTCGATCGACAGCACACGTGTAGCCTCATGGAATAATTCCCATGTTCTAACGTCCTGCAAAGCACGACCACATGCCCACCGCCCGGCCAATTCCGGAGATGGCGCTTCCAATATCAGGTCCCCGGATTTTTCCTGCGTCAGAATGAGTCTGACTTTGTATTGGCGGAAAGCTCCGTGGAGGTCGCGCGGGTTGGTGTCAGTGCTCTGCTCGGGATGGCTCAGAGCCCTGGTCGGATTCTTGTTTTCTGGATCTGTTTTCATATTGTTTTTTCTGCAGCGGAGTGCTGCTCGGTTTTGGTCGGTCGCCCTTCACCGAAAGGGCCGCGAATCCGGGGCGGCGGCGGCTGGGTTCCCTTAGGGGGCACCGCCTGTATGGCCCCCCGGATGAAAGACGGCCCGGTGAGGGCGAACGATCCACAAACGGGAAGCCGACGGGGAAAAAACAATTATGAAGACAGTCCGGAAAAACGAGCGGGTGGCGCAGCCGGGACCCAGTCTCGGGACTATTTCCGCGCAGCGGACGCGGCCGTGATGTACAGGCCCTCGCATTGATGCCGCGCTGATTCGATGCCGCAAACCTGGCTCTGCGCGCGATGGGCATCAGGGTTTGCCCCGTGAACAGGCCAAATATTCTGTGCCCGCCTTGGATCCTTAGGAGTGCTGTTTCTGCCACTCGGCGTAATGCCTATGCCGGTTCCGCGGCCATGCGTCCTCGGCGTTCACCCATTCGAGCATAAGGGCTTGAAGGATTGCACGGGGATCCGAGAGTTGGCTGTCGCAGCCCTGGTGAAACTGTTCCCATATCCTGCAATCGAAGCGAAAGACCCGAAATTTAGTGTTCACCCTGGGACGGCGGTTTAACTTTGCGGGCATGGCGCTCTCCTGGATCATTGAACATTGGATAGGCACGTTCCATGCCTTGGCGCGCACCGCCCTCGCGACCGCAAGCTGGTATCTGTTCCCAGGTTCCCGCTTCGTTGCAGTGGCGGCAGTGATCGTGGCCATCTACGCAGTGCCCATTGTCGTTCTGGAAGCGCGCTCGGGGAGCGCATCGAATGGGCCGTACGCTGGAGGGCGGGTCAAGAGCTGGTTAAAGAAGTCGTGTGCTTTGTTGGTGGCATCGCAGAAGATCCCAGCATCGTCAGCCGCCGGCTAACCCGGACGGACTTGCGTAGTAGCCGACCGGGTGGAATTCATCGCGCGTGTGGGGCCGTGCCGATTCAACTAACATGATTCGTCTGCCCTTCGAGCAGCAGCATTCACACGCTTTATAGGAGCGAATATCGACAACTCCCAAGCAAGGGAAGTGCAATAAGCACTTAGCGCAATCCACCCCACAAAGGAAATCACTTACGTGACGCGTTCACCATATCCATCCAAATCCTCGATGAAATCATTTGCCAATTTTTGGATCGCTTTCGCCGTCCATGAGGCCAACTTCTCGTGAATTCACGCTTAGTTCGAGATCTTCCGCCGATGATACCACTATTCCATTCCTGATCCGCACAACCAAGGGAGTCTTTACGAACCAGTCATACCTATCATCTAGTTTGCCCATATGGAAACCAGCCTCCACCAATTGATCCGCCCCCGCAGAATAAGGGGGCATTTCGATGAAGACCGTGCGCAACCCTCCCTCGGTCCGATCGGATAATTTTGCTTCCTTTTCGTATTTCGGCACTTTTTCGCGGCAAGCTGAGCAATCGTTGTGATAGAATATCAACAGCCAGTCACCCTGTTTCAGCCTTTCTCCAATGTCTATGTAAGAAAACAGCGAAAAACGCCTTCCGACCCATTCGTTGGGCTTCAACACAATTGTACGTTGTCCAATCGCTTCGAATCCTGCACCGCGAAATGTCGCATTCGCACGCGTCCCGTTGAGAAAAATGCCGGTTCCGATACATATCGAAATCACTCCGCAAGCAATTTCTCTTTTTGACAGCGATTGCGCCCAAAAAGACCGTGGTGCCAGCGCCCAGACATACGAGAGCGCCAGCAGGACAATTAGATCTAAACCCAGTGTCCACTTCGGGCTAGGCGATAAACTGCCGAAGCATCCGCAGGATGGTTCCTGAAGTATCCATTCGTACAGAGATACTCCAGTAAAGCACCCGAACATAAATGCGGTTACAAAAACAACGCGTTTCGGGAATACCCGAATAATTAGGCAAGTCCCTATTGACCATTCGATAATCACGAGGATATCCAGGGGAAGACGGCTTTCAGTCCAAGCTGGCGGTCCAAAGTTCACATTCGTGCTACCGCTCCAAGCGTATAGCTTTGCTGCCGATGCGACCAAAAGAATAATGCCGATGGAAACGAAAATGATCCTTGCTACAAATTCGTTCTTCTCAGGACGAGCGCCAAGCGCGACCATGTCAGCTTTCTCCACAAGTACCCCCTCCGCGTTTGTGTATCATTTCGTTAACTCGGGGATCTTCATTTTTTTCCGCACGCGATTGGCCTCATCAAACGAAATATAATAAACCGGCATCGTATCACCAACCCAATCGACCGGTGCGTATTCCTTGAAATAGTCATATTCGTTGATTAGATTCGCATGAGTCCTCTTAATACTTATACAATACCATCCGGGCTGCGGGCCGAGTTTCGCGGGTTGGTCTAATGGCGCGCGTTTGAAATGCGGACTAACCGGCACCGGGAGCCAATCAATTCCGGCATTCCTTGGGTTTATCAATGTTACGTCTGACATCAAGTGAAACGGGCGAGCGTATGGATGGTCGTCGTACCATGCCTTTACGTAGTGCAAATCTTGGCCCCAGTCGAGGTTGCTGTCATCCAGATACTTGTATCCATTCCGCGGACCGCCGGCGATTTCATTAAAATACGACATATGATGCGGAAACACACTGAGACTGCTCGCCGCTGACCAACCCAAGCAACCCCACGTAACTAACCGCGAGATCAATCGGTCGCGACGATTGAGTAGCAACGATGCGCCGCCCATCCAAATTACGGCCATGGGCACTGCAGGCAACATGTATCGTATATGGTGGCTAAAGCCGGTCTGGCAACTCACAAACACAAATATGCACGTCATTGTTCCGAGTAGTATCACTACATCGTCGCGTATCGCTCTTAGGCGACGGCGGCAGCTTATCGTGATAATGGTCGCCACAAAAAATATCGCCCAGTTGCCAATGGGCTCTTTAACGGCCAATCCAAAAATATAATAGTACCACCAGCCCCCAAGCTGCCATTTCCCGTTTAGATACGACCATTCCTTATGCTCGAATTCCCATTTCATGTAGTCAATTCCAATTAAATAATTCGCCGGCAAAGGGACAGGAACTCCTTCTAGTATTGTTCCACGAAATCGATTCCCTGGATGAGGAGGCCCATCGACTTCGACCTGTCCCCCAAGGGGCGAAGAAATGAATTTGAATGTTCCAAGTGTCGAAAAGCTTCCCTCGAAACCGTATCCAAGATTAAGTACGAACCAAGTAATTCCCAAGACTCCTATCAGCTGCCCGCCCTCCCTAAAACACAAGCGCCAGTTAAATCGCTGGTCCATCACTCGGAGGAGCAGCCATAAAATTGGCAGAAGCGGGATGAGTATCAGCCAGGTTGATTTGCTCAGTTCCGCCAATCCAATTGCAATTCCCGCGAGAATTAGCCGAGCGGGCGTCGGAACTTCCAACCAATGGCGGAAGCTGTATAATGCAAATATGCCCACGGCTGCCGCGCCTAAATCAGGAGTGATGATGTGGGAAAACGTCAATACAGTGGGAGAAAGACACCACAATAGCAAGGAGATAAGTCCGCCGAGATTCCCCCATAATTTAACGCTCCAACGATAGCACACCCAGGCAGCCAACAAGCTAAATAATAGGTACGTCCATCTTGCCGCCGTTAGCATGCTGAAATATGACGATTTAGCCGCCGAAGCGATTTGGGCGCCGATCATGAACTCAGGACGCCCCCCTGGTCCCCGTTCTCCTAAACATTCATCCGGATCTTTTGCGACTTTGGCCAATGCTACCGGCGCCAATACGACAAGCCGCACCAAGGGCGGATTAACTGAGAATAGTTGGAATCTGCCGTGATACCAGTGTTCTAATCCTGCTGCGAAATGCCCAACCTCGTCCCAGCCGGGGCCATCCTTTGCACCTTCGAAAAGGACAATTCCGCAATGGAGAACGATGATAAGAACTACCATTATTCGATGCCAGTACACACCCCTACTCGATACAGTGTTCAATGCCGCGCGCGAGGAACAGCCCTCTGGAAAAGACAGATCTGTCATGATCCTACTCTCGTGTTCTTTTTTCCCATTTCGGACGGGTTTCCAGACGAGACCTTTAGACGCAATTGCTTGGCTAGCGTTTCGTCAATGTAGTAAATCGGCATTGTTCCTCCCACGTAGTCGATCGGCCTTAGGTTTTGAAAGTAATCAAAATCGTGCGTACGGTCGTTAAATACATAATCCACGCTTATACAGTACCATCCCGGCTCAATACTTGAGCCATTCGCGCCCGCTTCTCCCGATTCCAACCTAGGTATATTCAAAGCGACCATCCCCGCCAGATCCGGTGCAATCAATGTGAGTGCATTTTTGACGTGCAGCGGGCGAGCCGTAGGGTGCTCGTCATACCACTGTCGCAGGTACAGTAGATTCTGGCCCCAGTCGACATTGCTGCTGTCCATATGCAGGTGGCCGCTCTTGGGGCCGCCTACCAACTCGGTAAAATACGAAAGACTATGAGGTGCAACCCAGAGGCTGCTCAGCACATACCATCCTAGGCATCCAAGAACAATCCCATATTTCACTGGCGGTGCTTCCATACCCTTGGCTACGTAGCTTATAAGAATGACCAGAAATGGGAACGCTGGTAGAATATATCGCAAATGGTGGTTGAAGCCGGTTTGAGAGCTGACTAGTCCAAAAAGAGCCGCGAAGGGAAGAATGACAACCGCAATAGCGTGAAACTTACGATCTTTAATTGTCCAAATCAAAGTTGCCATCGCGCCAAGGATCCATATTGGCGTCGGCTCCTTATAAAGTAACCCAAGAGCGTAGTAGTAGTACCATCCGCCCATCCGCCATTCTCCGTCGAGAAATGACCACTCCTTTCGCTCAAATTCCCACTTCATGTAGTCGATTCCTAAGAGATAATTCCTAGGGACGGGAACCGGCACAACGGACAATATTCCTTGACGGAAAGCATTTCCATGCGCCGCGCCGCCGTTCGGGGCGGGAATGCCGGATAAAGACGAAGATATGAAATCGAAATCTCCGAGCTTTTCAAAACTCCCCTCGAAGCCATAGCCTAAGTTCAACATCCACAAACAAACGATGAAGATCGACGCCAGTTGTAGCAATTCCCTCCCAGCTGCTCTTCGATTCCGAATGACATGAATCCTACAAACTAGCCACAACAACACGAACAACGGAATCAAAACGAGTAGCGTGGTTTTCGTTAGCTCCGCAATTCCCAGAACGCCGCCGACACCCGACGCCTTCAGAAACGACGGGGACTTCAACCATTGATTGAACACGTAACAAGAAGAGATAGCCAAACATGCAGATGGCAAATCGGGCGTAATTATGTGAGCATAGCCGAGGACGGTCGGGGAAAAGCACCATAGAGTCAACGCTACAATGCCAGCCTTAAAGTTCCATAAATCGGCAGCCCATTTATAACAAATAAATCCGGCTAACAATGAAAACGGGAGACAACATGCCCTCGCTATAAATAAGAGGTCGAAGTATCGCGGTCCCATGTCCTTCGCCAACCAAGATCCAACCGGAAACTCGACGCGACCACCTGGAGTTATCGCCGGCGAGACGTATTTGTAGGGATCGGCACTTGGTGCCAGAAGAGGAATCAAACATGTTGCAACCATTCTCGCAAAGGGAGGGTTGACATAGAATAGTTCGAATTTTCCGTACCGCCAATGCTCAACGCCTGCCGCAAAATGCGCAACTTCGTCCCAAACGGGCGAGTCCCATTTGGCCTGGTAAAGCACGAGCGCGGAGTGAATGGCCATAATCGCTGCGATGAGCAGCGGGCGCCACGACATTGCAAATGACCGGACTAGGTGCCTTTCTCGCACAACGATAACTCCATTCCACTCCAACGGGCCATCTAGCGAATCGTCACCCTACAATTGTGGTCGAGCTCTGGCTCATCACCGCTCCCGCTCCGGCCAGAAAACGTCAGTTTCGTCCCTCTTCGGGCGAGACATAGCTCACCGTCAGCTGCTCGAATCAACTCCCGCCTGATGTGCAGCTAGTTGACAAACGAATCGCGAAACTCATCTCGTCAATTGCGTGCGAGCATTTTACGCCGTTCGTAATATACGAAACAGAGTATTGCGGCGACAATGGCCACCCCCGAACAAATAAGCAACCATTTCCTTCTCGAAGAATTAAAGGACGAGGCCGCACTCACTTGGATCGCCACCAAATCGTGATCGTCCATTGGCCGGGCCAGTTCTCCCGTCCAAATCTTATAGGAAGGATCTCCATGCTTAGTAATTGACGTATAATCATCAATAATAGTATTTACGGGCAAAGCCATTCCCGCCCAAGAGAACACGTTGCGATCAATCGGACGATTGACGTCACTAACAGAAATTTCAAGATGTTCCGAGATTGTCCGTTTTTGGTGAACATCCGCAATGGTATCCACAGACTTTGGAAACCACATGTGCGAAGATATTTCAATTAAATCGGCACTGGACTTATTGATACCAAGATCGCCAGTCAACGTGATCTCGGGAATAGAATAGTTCCATGCTGGGACGACGATGTATTCCACATGCAAAGGCATTTTTGAATTGTCGAAGGTGATCCTAAAAGCCGGCATATCTTTCCATTTACATTCCTCAATGGTTATGTTCTTTCGCAATGGCGAACCCACAAATGAGTCCAGCGGATGCCGCTGCTCAACTTCATAAGGATACGGCTCAAACATAAGCACGAGAGGATTAAATACAGAATATGTCTTCGAAGTACGATCAATCGACGATAACGGTCGCAGTGTTGCGCCTGCCCATTGCGTTCTATCCTTTACTGCTAGCCGGTTAGTCCAGTAAACCCATTGGTAATATAGTCCATCACTGAAAATCTGTTTCGTTCCAAAGGCCGACGCAGTCCGGTCCTCACGGAGACTACCGTCACTCGCAAGCCAAGTGTCAATTACATCATCGACGTGCTCGTTCTGCGGAATGAGGTCTAATGTTCTCTTGACTTGGAAATGTGCCGATTTGATCGCCCGCCGAGATTCTAATGCACGAGACTCAATGTCTCCAACTGATGGGGTTTCGCAATGACACACTCGGCATAGAGCCAAAAATATGCTTACGAAAACAATAAACAATGGCGGTGGCATAACTCTATGCCGCGTGCATGTCATTGCAATCTCCTTATTAAACTACACCGCACAAACCTTCAGCGGACCGCTTATTGGGAAGGGCAAGGCACCGTTTGGTACGTCATTTTGTTATGTGGAGTCTTTGCCCCATCGGTACAGCCCACACCTTGAACCCAAACACATGTAATTTTATTCCAGCAAAGCCGGGCTGTGTCTTGCACGGTCATTACCTGAGTAGAGGCGGGACCCGTAAAGTAATGATCAGTAGCAATCTCCACGCCGGCATTATTTGGGTGCTCAAGACCATCTCCAGGGCAACTTCCGTAGCCGTAGCTCGTACAGTCTATTGCGCCCGGCACCGTATTCCCGTCAGCGTCAGTCCCACTGCATGGGCCATTTTGATCACATGTCATAGGGCAGGGACTGCTTGCAACCGCCACAGTTACGCATATCGCGCTTGTGATCGCAATTGCTGCTGACATAAACCATCGGGACTTCTTCATATAGCCTCCTAGGCTTGAAACTAATCCACTCCGGTCACCAGCCAACACGGTTGGCAATCGAGTGAAGAGAAATGCTGCGCTACATGCCGTTTCCTTTCACCTTTTAAAGAATAATGGACGATGCCTGGGCATGCTAAGAAAGGCACTGCCTAGATGTATAATTTCAACAAATAGAATTTCTCCACTTACGTCTTGTTTAGCCTTTCGGATGCACGACCATCCTGCCTTAGCGCCGAAAGTGATGTTGGTGGCAATACAACGACACGTAACACGACGTTTTGATCGATTTTACTATCGGTCACAACGGTCACCCGAAACTCACCCGGGCCGTCTTTCCATAAGCTGGGGTCAAAATCGAGTTGAAGTAATTGTTGCTCACGATCATAGCTCACGTTAGCAGCTTTGGAACTGGAAAAGACATCCAACACACGGATCTGCGGGTCCCGCACGATGAGCTTGACACGCTGTTTTTCCGCTACATTCTTGTGGAACGATAATTGGGGTGGTGAAAGCTCAACTTGCCGTTCTACAGTACCCTCAATCCAGCACGGCTCAATTGTGTATTGCTCGTTCTCACTAGAGCGGTACAGAACCGATATGGTCGACACAAATTTGCCTCTTTTTGCTGTCAAATTCAAATCGCATGTCAATACCGTACTTTGGCCTGGCCTTAATTTATTTGACGCAAATGTTGCGCTAGTGCATCCACAAGAGGTAAGAACATCAAGTTGCAAGGATTGACGGAAATTGTTGGTAATTTGGAAAGTACAGACCCGTGAACGCACAGGTCCAATCGTCCCAATGTCGTGGGTGCGCGGGGAAACCACGATACGCTCCCCAGCGTCGACAAAAAACGTAGCCAAACACAGGCCGATGCTACAAACTAGAAAAAAACCACCCAACCAAGGGAAAACAGCCCTTCTCATACCGGCACTCCCCTGAGCATGATGTCTACAACGACAAGGGCGATCGGCTTAGAATTGCGGTATCCGACAAACTCAACCCATGCCAGAATATGGACGGCGACGATAAGCAAGTCAAGAGAAAAAACAAATATTGTTTATTAATGACGGCTTCCCACGGCATTGAGCTAGTTTTCTTGATGAGGACTTCATGGAGTGCACTCTCTTTAGGGAGTGTATTCAGGGGGGGGCGTGGGGGGGGCGCATACCGATTTCGTGTGAAGTGAAGCATAATTTGCGTCAATTTCATTTGCTGCCAAGAATTTGTTGGACATGACGTTTATTCAGTGTTAGATAATTCTCTAAACATTTCGAATTACATCTTTGGCGTACGGAGAAGGGCAATGAATAGCAAGGAACGGCGCAATGTTGTAATAATCGGTGCGGGCCCTGCTGGCCTAACGGCGGCGTACGAACTTTCCAAACATGGAATCGCTGGAACGATTTTGGAATCAGATACCGTAGTGGGTGGACTCGCTCGCACGCTGGACTTGGATGGTTATCGTTTCGATATTGGAGCCCATCGTTTTTTCACCAAAGTTATGGAAATACAGCAGCTTTGGGATGAAATGCTTGGAGAGCCGCTCGCCACGTGCCCGCGGCTTACAAGGATTCTGTACGGTGGGAAGTTTTACGAGTACCCACTCAAAGCAGGAAATGCGCTAAAGAACATGGGTGTTCCCTGCGCAATCGCGTGTGTCGTAAGCTACGCCTGGTCTAAGATTCGACCATTAAAATCTCCACGCAACTTTGAGGAATGGGTAATAAACCAATTCGGAGCCAAGCTTTACAATATGTTCTTCAAAAGCTATACGGAGAAGGTGTGGGGATGCCCTTGCACGGAAATCGGAGCTGATTGGGCGGCGCAGCGAATTAAAGGGCTCAACCTGGGAGAAGCAATCCTGAACGCTTTTCGAGGACAACGACAGAACGGCGCTGTAAAAACCCTCATTGATGAGTTTCGGTATCCGCGACGCGGACCCGGCCAACTTTGGGAGGCCTGTGCGTCAACTGTACGTCGCCATGGTTGGTCCGTACAAATGCAGACGCAGGTCATTGGTATCGAGCGCCACGACGGACGAGCGATTACTGTTTGTGCAAAAACCTCCGATGGGATTCACACCGTATTTCCCGCAGATGACATTTTTTCTTCAATGCCTCTTCGTGAGTTGTTGCTGTCAATAACTCCTTCGCCACCTGCGGAAATTCTCGATGCGGCTTCCAAGCTTTCCTATCGTGATTTCCTTCTTGTGGTCCTAGTATTAGACGCGCCGAACATTTTTCCCGATAACTGGATCTACGTTCACTCTCCCGATGTCAAAGTTGGACGAATTGATAACTTCGGGAACTGGACACCAGAGATGCTTCCAAATCGAAGCACAAGTTGCTTGGTGATGGAATATTTTGTCTTCGAAGGTGATGAGATATGGTCCTCGACTGACGATGCGTTGACCCAACTCGCATATCGTGAGCTGGACCGGATAGGGCTGGCAAAGGGAAAACTTTTGAAGAGCCGAGTGGTCCGAATGCGTAAGGCGTATCCAGTTTATGATCCGGGATACAAGCCGCGACTTGATACAATTCGGGCGTGGCTTCGGCAACACGTTCCGAATATTCACTGTCTTGGCCGCAATGGTCAGCATCGCTATAACAATCAGGACCATTCAATGGCTACTGCGTTGATTGCTGCGAGGAATGTAGCGCTCGGACAAGAGCGAGATCCTTGGTCGGTCAATGAAGACGCCGAATATCATGAAATTGCTAAAACAGAGAGGCAGGCCCCGGTTACTCCCTCAAGCACCCATGGCAATTACGAATTGACTCGGTAAAATCGGGAGTGAACCGCTGGGAGGGAACAGGCTATGAGGCAAGCCTTTACGCTGATCGAACTGCTTGTTGTTGTTGCGATCGTGGTGATATTGATTGGAGTTTTGATCCCCGCTCTAAGCCACACCCGCGAAGCTGCCCGTCGGTCGGTCTGCGCATCAAATCTTCACGCCATCGGGGAGGGTTGCGCAGCTTATGCCTCATCATGGAACGATCGGCTGCCGCAGGCAGGCAAAAATACTTCTTTGATCTATTGGTACTGGGACGTGACCCTGGAAACTGGCGATTTACTCGTCAATGCAACAGCTAATGCCACACGCAACGATCCAACATCGGCGAGAAGACTTCTTTATTGTCCGAGCAACTCCGCGCAGAATAATAACGATTTGTGGAACTTCCCGACTGCCGCTAATCCGCGGATACGGGTTATCGGGTATGGTTGGCTCGGTATTCGCCCCGGAGTTACACCCCTTAATAATATCGCTATCTCCGCCCGAGCGTTTCCGCCATTGGTTTATCGCACTAAGTGGCAGGACGGGCCGGCGCCAAGTTTGAGCGAGTTGGCCTTTGACGCAATCATCAGTCAAAATGGCCAATATACGGATATAGTTGGGGGATCAAGTCAACTTCACCATACCACGAGCCACCTATCATGGTCGCAACCTGCAGGCGCGAATACTCTTTATTGCGACGGCCATGTGGATTGGAAGAAATGGGCGGGCCCTTCAGCTTCGACGGCAATGCCCGCGGCGGGCGGAGGAGTGCCGCCAACATTCTGGGTAATCAATCCGTAGTGAGTAAATTTCTGGTTATTACGCGCCGGTATTCTCGCTAAGCTACGACCCCCCTGCACTCCCCTGGCGAGTGCCTCAACCGCCCATGCTGGTCGCGCTGCGACTTGCGAGCGACAAACTTTCGAGCAACGTGCGACGCGCACTAAACCACCAGCCCTGGGCGAACCCCGTCACCAACGCAACCGGCACGGCCACTGTGCCAGCACTTGCAGCGACGTCCGCAACGACCCGGCCAGATGGACAAGGTGATACCGCTCGGCAAAAGAAGGTCCACGTCGTACCAGCAGCCAGACACGAAATCGTACGCCACGTCTAACCCTCGCTTGCCTCAAAAAGTAGATAATTTTCTTCCCTCGCCGGCGCGTAATCTGTTTACTCTCCCACCAAATGCGGCACTCCCGCTGCAGGACGCCACACCGGAGGCACAAGCATCGAGCGTCACAGCGAAAATGAGGAAAGCCGCCCCCGGGAGGATTGGATCGTCATCGAAAACGCTTGGCCCGCTCTCATCGATGGGGAAACTTCGAGAAGGTGCAAATCAAACTCTCCGAAGGGGGCAACCGCTGGACCCGCTGCACCGGTCGCAGGGTCAAAGGTAACTACCTCCTGAGCAACACCCTCACCTGCGGCATCTGCGGAGTACCGCTTACTGCCAGACCAGCACCCATACCAATAAGATCCGAGGCAAGGTCAAAACCCGCTACTATCGCTGCGCCACCCACCACAAGGGTGACTACACCGCCTGTCCCAAACGATTCACCATTCGCGCCGACATTGTGGAAGGCCAGATCATTCCGGCTCATCCAGGACGATCTCCAGCACCTCAAGCAGGACCGGGAACTCCACAGCTACGTTCAGGAGAACTCAAGAAACTCTGCGGCAACCAGACCGACGCCCGTAATGGTCTCCAATCCCGCCTCGCCGAGATCGATACCCTAATCAGCAAGGTCGCCTCCCACCTGTCCGTCCTGGATGCGCCAGACCGCCACCACTCTCGGCTTATACGCCAAAGCCAAGACCCTCTCGGACGAGCGCCAGCAAGTTCAATCTCAACTCGATTCCCTCGCCGCCACCCTCCCCGAACTCCCCAACCCCAAAGAAATCGCCCAGAGAGCCGACGAAGAGCTATCGCGCCTCGACACCCTTCTCGCCAGTGGCACCCTCGAAGAACGCCGGGAACTCATTCGCAATTACGTTAACGGGGCAAAGGTAGACCCCAACGCCGAAGAAATTGAAGTTTCGTTTGTCCCCGCACTTTTTAGTAGGTTCGCCACAGGGGGAGATTCCCGATAGCAATTGCGGCTTTACACGGGCAGGGAGAGCCAAGAGTTACGCTCCACGCGGCGGTTTGACTGTACCCGCGCGCACCTTGTCGATTAATGCGTGGGGGTCAGCGCCGATGGACTCGGCGATCGCAAGAAACTCCACAACGTCGAGCCGGCGTTCCCCCCGCTCATACTTCGACACATAGGACTGCGGGGCTCGCAGCTTTTTGGCCAGTTCCGTCTGGGTAATATCCGCGCCCTTTCGTGCCTCCACCAATAGGGTGCGGAAATGATCATATCTGCTGATGTACCAAGACTTTTTCAATGCAGCATCCTGTCGATACGAATGCTGCTTCTAAACCAGTTTCAAAATTATCCCAAAATAGGTTTATCCTTTTTTGGGTTATGTGCTATGTTGTTCCTGCTGGGTTGTGCTGTTTGGTGCTGGGAACTGGGAGATTGGTTTGACATACCGGCAGGAAACATCCACGCTCGGGGCGGATGGTCCAAATGCGGCCCGTCCAATCCACTCCCCAAGCCATGGACACGCACAAGCACTTCGGGCTGGTTATCGCCTACATCATCCCCGGCTTCGTCGGTTTGACCGGTCTGGCGCCGCTCGTTCCGGCCATCTACGGGTGGCTGCTGCCGGTCCCACAAGGCGACTCCGGATTGGGGCCACCGTTGTATGCTCTCATGGGTGCCACCGCCGTCGGGCTGATAATGAGCTGCTTCCGGAATCTGGTGATCGATCCACTTCACCACGCTACAGGTGTCCATGCGCCCCCCCGCGGATTTCTCCACGCTGGCGGACCGCATCGAGGGCTTCGATTACCTGGTTCAGCAGCATTATCGGTATTTCGAGTTTGCCTCAAACATGCTGCTTGCAGTGGCTTGGGCCTATGCGATCCACCGCTGCATGCGCACATCGCCATTTCTTGGAATCGGCACAGATCTGGGAATGGCAGTGCTTTTAATCGTGCTGTTCGCAGCGTCCCGCGACGCGCTGTCGAAATATTACGTCCGTACGCATCGTCTGCTCGGCGAGATCGCGGAGAAAGGTTCATGTGGTGAGTACATGTACAACGGCATCGGTCATCATGAGGAGGTGGGAGGGGCTCCGTCGAAGCCGCCCGGCGACAGCAAGCCGGTGGTGAAAGCCGAAAAGGCCGCGTCTGAGAAGCCCAAGGAGAGCAAGCCGCAAGCCCCCGGCCCCCAGAAGTAGTTGTGGGATCCCGAACCGCCACCGCTGAACGTGTGTTCCGGTGGCTTTTTTGACGCCATCCTTAGGAGCTGGAGAAAATGAACAGTCGCAATCTTTGTATTTCATTGGCTCTGGGAATCGCGGCGAGCGCCCAATGGGCGCACGCTACGATTATCCCGTTCACCGACAATTTCGCTTCGGGACCTCTGGATGCTTCGTTCTCCCTTGTTGGAAGCGGCGGGGCGTACAACGGTACCGGGCAATATGTCATCACAGACACCGAAACCGGCACCGGAACGATCGCGGGCCTTCAACGAACGATTGGCGTCGGCGACTTCCGGGCGCGTCTGGACGCCGTCAACATCACTTCTACCGCAAGCGGCAATTTCGTGTACTACTGGCAGATTCGGGACGCGGCATCCTTCGCCGCACCAGGCATTGCCGTCGGCCTGGGACTCGGATCGCCGAACATGCTCACGACGTTCCTGTTTGATAGCAGCGGAAATATTACTCAACAGTGGCAGACCGCCCTGCCCTCGGGAACGCTGCCGGAAAATCTCGATCTTTCCATCACCTGGCGGGGTGCCCCCAGTGGCGGCGGGCAATGGGATGAGCTTTACGACACCAGCGGCGGAACGCCCACCACTGAGTTCAATGGTGGACCGTTTCACGATACCTATGACGCCCAGCCCACACGCACAATGTATGCGTTCATCGATGAATATGGCACTACCGGCACCGCCTCGGCGGGCCTCGATTATTTCAGTATTGTGCCGGAGCCCACCTCATTGGCGACCCTCAGTATTGGCGCTTTGGCACTTCTGGCCCGCCGGCGCATCGGGGTGACGTAAATCGGTCATTGGCTCATGGATTTGAAGGCTCGTCCTCATGGATGAGCCTTCTTTGCTGCGCAGGTGCGTGCGACACGGATTTCGCGCCGTCTTCATCCAAGCAATGGTCCCTCCTCTTCCTCTTGAATGATTTCGTTCATGATCTCTGCCAAAAGACCGTCCAAGGGCAGGTGGGGAACAAGTTTTGGCAGCCCATGTTCCCGACGGAGCGCTCGGCATTGAGAAGATCCCGTGGCGAAAACGACGCATGTGGTCGGCCTCGTCGGGTAAATGTCGCATCGCTTCTCGGCGTTCAAAAAGGGACAGGGGTATCCTGGACCGGCCAGCATCCAGCTTGCATCGAGAATGGATAGGCTGACAGCTTTCTTGCCAAGCGGCCGCTGTGCTTCGATGCGCGGTTCGCGCAGAACATCCGCGAAATTGGCGTCGACGAGCAGGTGTTCGCAGCAGAGGCCGCAGCCATCGCAGGGTGTGCGTTCGTGTTCCTTTCTATCGTTGGTCATAGATCGAAGAGGCTGGTCGCGGTAAGACGCCTGCGAAGCCGCGGACGGTCTTCGCCGTGGGCGATGGCGAGAAGTTCGTCGGCGGTGGCGCGCATCGCAGGATTTCCGCCGATATTGAGGCGTTCCAGTTTCCCGCAGTTCGCTATTTCAAGCGATGTGAGAGCATTCCCCGCACACTCCAGCGTGCGAAGACACGCCATGCCCGAACATATGAGCCGCTGGAGGTGATTATGCCGGCATCGCAGATGCGCGAGTTGCCTGAGAGAGTCCACATGCAGATCGGTGAGTTCACATCCATCGCAGTGCAGGCGGGTGAGATATCCCGCAGGCTGACGGTTTTTTGGCGAGGCGCACGACCAGATCCGGATCCACGGGACCGGTTCAATGACAATTGGCTCCTTGCCGGTGCTACGGTACCACCAGTAGAAGACTCGCACATCGTCATCATTGACCTGCACCGCCACGCACCCGGTGGTGCTGACGGCAACCAGACGGTAAGCCGAGGCGCGGCAGTTGAACAGGTACGCGGCGCCGTCCACGTTGAATTCTCGCCTGGTGGTTTGAAAGTTCATCGGGTGTGTTCGAAGACGCAATGAGCGTCATAACCGTAATAGTGGGCGGCCTCCCAGCCATCCATGCGAACTCGAATTGCGAACCCCTCTTCCAGATAGAGACGCTGCCGCGGCGACAGCCGGGAGAGCAATTCCTGTACGTCCGTATCCACCTGCAGGTAGGCGGAAGGGTGTGCCGGTCCGCCGTTCTGTACGACCTGGGCCAGTAGACGGCGAAGCAACCGGGAATTGACGAAGCTTAGCTGGAGATGCCCGAAGCGATTCAGGTGGAGTCGGACGAGGCTCATGGCGCTTTGAGGAGCCAGCCATATTCCTTCTCATGCGGGGACGTCGCGGCATCGGTCACCTTGTGCAGGAGTTCTTTGTCGGACCACGGGGGCTGGCAGCGGGGATTGTAGTGCTGTTGGAGGAGTGCGAGTGCTTCTTCAGGAGTGAGCGTAAATCCGTGCACGAGCGCGGTGGCAGCGGCATAGGTGAGGTTGTGTCCGCCCTGGCCGCTGATCGCCGGCGGTATGGCGCCAAGATAAGCCGATGCCCTCCGCAGGAGGTGTTGACGGTTCGCGGGAATGTGGGGAGGCTCCGCACGTTTGGCTTCCTCCTTCTCCGGCCGCTCGGGGATGGCGCCGTAGCGGGCGATGAGAACCTGGTCGGCCAAGTTATTGACGGCGGAGAGCAGTTCCTCAGAGGAAATGGCTTCCGGGCGGGCGTGCAGCGGATCATACGGCTCCCCGGAGGGATGGATGCTCGGACCCACGAGCGTCTGGGCGCCGGTGCTGCGGGCTTCAATAATGCTCTTGCGCGTTAGGGGATCCCGGCGCTGGGTGGTCTGGAGGCCGGGGCAAATGTACCAGCGGTGCGATCGTGGGGAGCCCGGCCTTCCAGTGACCGCATCGGTTGGTGGCAGCAGACGATCGGCGAGTTGCCTGGCTTCTTCGCAGTCGAGGTCCACATCCACGAGGTGCCCGCTGGGCGCACCCAGGAGGAGGCCAATATTCCCATACCCCCGGAATGCTTCGAACAGATCCCGTTCCTCCAAACGCAGATTCTGCCAATCGGGGTAATCAGGCCCCTTCTGGCCGGCAAGTATGGGGATCGGTGCATACCCCTGGCGGAGATATTCCTGTGCGGCATCCCTGAGAATCTTATCCCGTGGCGATTCTCGCATCACGATCATCGGAGGATTCCGGGATTCCTTTTCGCTTGAGTGTCCGTCATTACCGGGTGCATTTGGGCTACTCCCCTCCCCTGACATATCACTTCCGCTTCTCCTGCCCAGAATCCAATCAGCCGCCCTGGCCGCGGCGCCAGCGGCGTGAATGACCAGCCGCTTGTCCGACTTAAGGGTGCCCAGCCATCCGCTGATATAGCCGCTTTGGTTTTCAATCACGGCCGGGACGATGCCGGCCTCGCCGCACAGGAAGGCCGCGGACATCTCCGCGACGAGTTCTTCCTTGCCGTAATCCGGTGAGCCAAAGGGACGGAGATCCTTGTCGAGTTTCCGGTCAAGACGCTTGCTATGGCCGGTCGAGTGCGACAGCTCGTGAAAGAGGGTCGCGAAATAAAGCTCGGTGTTCTGGAAGCGAGCGGGTTCTGGGATGCAGATCGCATCGGAGAGCGGCCGGTAGTAGGCCTGTGATCCCTTATGTTCGATCGCTGGCCCATCTGCGTATCCTTTCACAATGCGCTCGGCTGCTTCAATGGGCTTCACTTCGCTCGGCGTGAACTTCGGTGCATCGGGCTTCTCGATACCGTCGCACTGATCCACATTGAAGACGTTGTAGTAGCGCAGGACAAAGACTTTCTTCTTTTCTTTGGTCTCTTCGTCCACCACCTCCATAGGTTTCCAGAAGACCACCTGGGAGGACTTCTCCCCTTTCTTTACCGCGCCGCCGCGTCCGCGGGCCTGGTCGTAAGTAAGCCAGTAGGAGGACTCATATCCTTTCATGTACGCGGTAAACGCGAGCAGGAAGACATTCACTCCCCGATAGGGCCGGCCAGTGTTGAGGTTCTTCGGGTGCCCCGCGGTGCTGCGCGAAAGAATGGGTGAGCGCCAGGGCACCACCCCCTTCTCCAGCATGGCCATGATCTGCTTGGTGATTTCTGAATAGAGGTCGAAGGAGTTTCCCCGCGGCTGGGGAGCCGGTGGCGTGGGGGTGTTGGAAGAGTCCATAGGGAGAACTGATCCGGCAACATCCAGAGCCTATGCCTGGAATCGTGCGGAGTTCAACCCAAAATAAATCGGAAAAAGGCGACCATGTACGTCATCGCACGTCTAACCAAATTGTTCGCTCATTGCTGTTATAAACTCACCTGGGGATCATCTTCATAGGCAGATCCCATTCGGCAGAGCCTGCGGAGAGTGCAGGCGAAAAGATCGAAGAGGGCGTGCAATTCGGTGAGATCCTTCATTATGCCCCCACGATGAAAGCACAATTCGTCCACTCCTTGGGGAAATGGGGTTCTAAACCAGCCTTCGTCGTCCTTCACTTCAAAGTAAATCGTCGGCTGTACGAGGAGTAGCGATTTGAGGGTGGGATCGTTGAAAAGCATGCGCACCTTGGCTTCGTCATTCCCCTTGATCACGAAGTGATCGTCAAACGGAGGATCCCCGATCTTGATATCGTCCATTCCAAACAAGCGGCCAATCTGGGTGAACAGGCCTTCAGGATAGATCGTAAATCGAAAGTTGTCGGGATTGACGTACGGGGCACGCATGCGGGTGAAGGTGGCCGCGGATTTACCTGTGGATACGACGTACGTGTCGAGTGTAATGATCCAATGATCGACCTGGACCATCACCTTGTCGGGCTTAAGGAATCCGCCCTCCACGAATTGCCCCTGGACTTCATACGCAAGTCGCCGCCATATCTCTTCCTTGGATGGACCAAACAACGCCGGGAACAGTCCCATGTCCTTCTCCCATTGCTTACACGCGTCTCACTTGCTGGCCTTCAGGCGTTCGATCGCCTCGCGTTTCCCGATGCCCCGCACGGAGGCAATCCGCGGCAACTGGCTGCGGCGCGGCTTGGATTTGCCCGCTTCCCAGTTGTAGATCGTCAGGCCAGAGACGCCCATTAGCTTGCCATAGTCCTTGGCCGACAATCCGAGCTTCGCCCGATGGGTCTTTAAGCCATCAATTCGTAATCGGAATTTCTGCGAGACCTCGCCCTGGGGTTGTTTCGGACCTTCGGGCAGATGCTTCTTGATCGCAGAGAGTTCGCGACGCAATTTCAATACTTCCCGCTTGAGCGCCGCAATACTGCGTCGATGCTCCGAGGAACGTTTCTTGGCTTCGGCGATCAGAGGCTTGAGATCGCGGCGGGCCTGCTTACGAATGTGCTCATTGAGAGAGGGGAGAATATTTGGCACAAATGGGCTCCTGTTTACGCGGAACAAATCGATACCGCTGCTTGCAATATTATTATCCAGTAAATCTGTCATTGCGGAAAGGTTAGTGCTTGCCTTCATTTCGGTGATTCCTAGATTTCGTGAATATGCCTCCGTCGCATGACGAACGCACCGCAGCACGTTTTGGCCAACTGCCATTCGAATGGGTCTACGAAGGTCAGCCTGACGATTCGACAACGCCCACAGGCACAGATGCATCACAGACCGCTCCTGCGAAGACAAAGGCTCCGCCGCCAACGGCAAGTACTTCTAACGAGCCACAAGTTCGAAACACGACGCCGACCCCAGCGAAGGCTAGGCGTTCGTTGCGTGAAACAGTCGAACGGTATCTGCGCGAGAAGCATATCCCATACATCAACGTCGATGAGGCAAAGAAAGCCCTGTTCGCCGGCGCCAGGCTTCGCAGCTTCCACTTCGTGGTGTATTTCAGTGATCGAAGGAACTGGCTGCTGTACACATCGCAACTGCGGCAGGAATCGCGTGACGATCTGAAACAATGGGAAGCCATCTTCGGCGACGGGTTCGTGGCCGTCGTTGGGAAACAAAATGCCAAGGGTGAACTGATGTTTAAAACACTGGCAGGCGAGGCCTTGGAATTGCCTTAATTTGAGCGTCATAAACGCCGATATTCCATTTGCATTTATGTCAGAAATGCGTAGAGTAATATCTGACAGGAGAATTCCATGCCTTCTCTCCCGCAGGGTATCCTCAACCGCGTCCGCAAAGCAGACGCGGGAGGTGTCCACACGCCTAGGGATTTCGCGGATCTGGGGTCCAGGGCGGCGGTGGATCAGACGCTCTCGCGCATGGTGCGTGCGGGGCAACTCCAGCGGGTCGGACGGAGGCTCTATTATCTGCCGCGGGTCAATCCGCGTCTGGGAATCGCGGTTCCCCCGGACGTTGATCGGGTGGCTGCAGCATTTGCCCGGCAGACCGGTTCCCAAGTTCTGCCGTCAGGGGCTGCGGCAGCCAATCAGCTCGGGCTGTCCACGCAGGTACCAGCCAAGGCCGTGTATCTCACCGATGGGCGTTCACGGCATTTGCGGGCAGGACGATTGAACATTCAGCTTAAGCATGTCGCGCCAGCGAATTTCCATGTATGTCACAAGTCCAGTGCGCTGGTCTTTCAGGCATTGCGGTATTTGGGGAGGGATGCTGTGGGTGATCGCACCCTGGCAATCTTGCGTTCGGTTCTGACGCCCGCACAACAGCGAGCTTTGCGTGACGATTCCCGCTATGCTCCCGCGTGGGTGGCCTCAGCGGTCAGAGACCTCGACAAAAGGCCCGCGATGTCACAGACTCCTTCTCATGGATGATTTTGCCAAAATCCCGGATTCCGACCGCAACGACGCGTTCCTGGCCGCTTCGCAGCGGCGTAGAATTGGTGCGGGACTATTAGAGAAGGACTGCAGAGCTGCCATCAAGGAGAGCATCCTTCCGGCACTGACAGGGTCGTTCGCGGCCGCTCTTGGGGATACCAGCCGATGGAAGCTGGAACTCGCCGCTGACGACCCGGACCAGCAAACACTGGTGTTCTATTAGCCGCGTCGTGATCGTGGTAACGCAGATTCTGCATGCGTCCGGCCCATGGTGCGGCTGGAGGTTGGCGCCCGGTCCGACCACTGGCCGGCCATAGATGCAGAGGTAACGCCCTACATCGCGGAAGACTTTCCGAAGCTGTTTACCAAGGCCAAATGCAAGGTACGGGTGCTTGGCGCCGAGCGCACCTTCTGGGAAAAGGCGACGGCGCTGCATGCCTGGCACCAAAGCGTAAAGACGGCCGTGCCGGATCGCCGTTCGCGACATTACTATGACGTGGTACGCCTCTACGAGCAGGAGATCGGCAAGCGGGCGATAAAGGATCTAAAACTGCTTGCCGAGGTTGCCCGGCACAAGTCGCTCTTTTTTCCCGCGACCTCCGCCCATTATGAACTCGCCAAACCGGGGACGCTCAAACTGGCGCCTCCAGCGGAACAAATTGAGATGCTCCGGAGCGACTATCAAAGCATGGCGGAAATGTTCTTCGCAACCCCACCCCCGTATGAGCACCTTCTGGACGTTCTGCGTCAGATGGAAAGAGTTATCAATGGGTAATATACCTGTTGGCGACTGGCGCACGCTCCAACTGCCCGAGCTTCCCACTGCCGACTCTTAGCGCAGTTCATACACTTGGGCTCCAAAGTGGGAGTACATTGAGGCTGGGAATCCTGAGAGAGGGCTGGTGTTCCTCGCTGGACCCGGTAGTTGTACTCTGTTGGGACTCAGGAGTTTAGAAATGCAGAAGCCGGGCATTGAAATTCGTATGCTGGCAAAGCAGATCGGTGTGGCCGCCGTCGAGATACTCCGTTGGTGCAGCGCCGAGGGATTGGGCGCTGCTGGATCAACTGTCCGGACCAAGATCAGTTTTGGATTGGCGGAAACGATCCGGGAACACTTTGCGACTCGCCTTGACGGCATTTTGCCAAACGACGTCGGCCAGGAAGTCTGCGCCGTCTGAATGTGTCTCGAGATGTTGAACCCCGGGGGGGATGCGCCTGCCATATGTGGCGACGCCCTCATGCTGGCGGTCGAGAGGTAGCCCATCGATAGCATTTGGGTATTCGGTACGCTGACGTCCGAGCCTGCCGAACAGCCAGGTTTCCGTGGCTTCAAGGGAACAGCCCCGGGCTGCTGGGGATGCGAGACCGGGGCTGTGGGAGAAGGACGAAGGAATTCCCCCACCCTGCTGAAGCTAACGGCTCGAACCAGTTCCCGTTGCCAGTATTCGGGTAACAATTATCAGGCACGAATTACCCATTTAATTATTCCTTGTTGGTTGGCGACGCAGTTTCGCTGTTGCCCAGGGCGCCAATCGCAAATGGCTGGCTGGCCGCGGCCCCCGTTGCACAGAGCTCACGCATCGCGGCGACGGGACGTGGCGTGGCGTGATGGACGATAGGCGGGAAAGAAAGTCCTGACTGCTGTTCGACCTGGGGATAGAAAAGGTTGAGGGCCTTCGTGGGGTGATTCCCAACTGACGGAAGATGCTTTCGACGCGGCCTTTGTGGTCAGCTTCAATGCGGACGCTGATTGCGGAGCTTTGGGTGTAAGAGGTCCTGAGCAAAAACGTAGCCCACTTAAGAACAAGTGGGCTACAACGTCAACAACAAACAAATCGATTCTGGCGGCCTAAAAGGCGCCTGCCCTGCCGGGTGCACGGCGGCGCCGATCCAGCGCCCGGATCGCGGCGAGTTCTTCGGCGGTGATGGGGGCATTGGCATTCACTCTGGCGAGGGCGATTCGGAAAAGTTCAATCATGGTCACCCGCTTGCCGAGGCGCTGGTGGAGTTCGAGGGCCAGGGCATTGAGCTTGTCGCCTTCACTTTGCGAGAGCACCACGGTGTAGCGGGGGCCGAACGCCCTCGCCTTCCGCACCGGCGGTTCTTCCATTGGTCTTGGCGTGATTCTGGGTGCCGCGTCCTGCACCGGGGCCGCTATGGGCTGTGGCGCCGGTTCGGCGGGTTTGCTGAAGGTGCGGTTTGTGTGCTGACTCATGAGACTGCGCAGCTGGCTGGCAGTACTGGTCATCTTGGAGGAATTACTCATAAACAGGGGGTGCTGCTTTGGGTCTGGGGTTTCGGGAGGGCCTGGGCGATTTCCATGGTCACCTTGATGATCTCCTCGCGGTAGGCGGCGGGAATGGATTTCCAGCCGGCGATCTGGGCCACCTGGTACGCCGTGCGGCGGACGAGATGGTTCTTGAGCGCGGGGAACGGGATTTCCCGGGCGATGTCGGCCATTTCATCGAAGAATCGGTTGTTGGTCTGGACGAGGTTGAAAAGCAGCCGGGTTTCGCCGCTGGTGCGCTGCGCTTGAATCCACTTCGCAGTCGCCGCCGTCGTGGCAAGGTCCAGGGGGCTGGGACTGGTGACCAGCACCACGAGATCGGCGGTCTGGATGGCATCGAGGGTCGAGGGCATCTGGATTGCAGGCGCCGTATCGATGAGGACGGTGTCGGCGGAGTCGCCCAGCGGGATATCGAAGATCCCGGCGGCGGTCGTGGCACTTAGCTGCGGATCGCGGTCGTCGATGGAGACGGAGATGTTGGCAGAGCGGAACGCAGCGGCGATGAGGGTGGTGGCGGTGGTCTTCCCCACCCCACCCTTCCCGTTTACAAAGGCAATTTGCGTCGGCATAAATTCGGATGTTCTGATCATAGGTAAATCAGATGTTCCGAACAGCGTCAACACCTTTCGCTGGCCGATCTTCGGAACATCCGACCATCAGAATACCCGATCATCAGAAAATGCCATGTTCGGAAGATCGGTTGTTCAGATCATGCGCCGCAGGTCGTGTGGCAATGCATGGATGAAGGGGGAGGGGCATCTGCGTTCCAGGACGATCCCGTTTTCCGCTGGAGAGGCCGATTAACGAACATACTCCGAGGTTCCGATGTTCGGAACATGCGCCGCAGGTCGCGTGGCAGGAGGGGGAGGGAAAGAGCCCTGCCGAGCGTTGCTGTTACGACCAGTTATTCATCCGATCTTCGGAACTTCGGCACATCGGATGTTCAGATCTTCTGAACACGCGCCGCAGGTCGTGTGGCAGAGTAGCGGGTAGGAGATCCAATCAGATGTTCGTTTGTTCAATATTTCCGATGTTCGGATTATCGGATGTTCACTTGCGCGAGGGTGTATCAAAAAGCCTGCAGTCCTTTCGAACTGCAGGCTCAAGGTTTTCTGCCTTGCTGGTCACACGCGGCGCTCGGGTTGCATCCCTGCAGAGCCCTGTCTTCCGCTGTGCACGCTGAGCCTACGTCGAATGCTCCGGGAAGGGCAAGCTAATTCGAAGGTCCGACTTGCGATTTAGCATAGGCTGTCCCAACAGCGAGGCAGCCCACGTGCTTGGACCTGTGAGACCGGCGAGGGGAAAAGTCCATAGGTTTTCCATTGCCTGCCTGGTGCAAAGCGATAAATCCTAGCGGGTGAATTCCGCCCTTGCGGCGGAAGAGGGGCGGCAATGAGCCCCTCAGGGTTCCCCTTGTTCCCCACTATTTATTTCTAATTCTCTTTCTTCTCTTATTTTCACGGGAGCACTTCCGCTTACCCCTTGCCCTCAGCGACTTCCGCCACCCTGCTGCCGCGTGACCTGCGGCATTTGCCACCGTACCTGCGGCTTCTGCCCCGCCTCCTGCGGCGAATGCCCCCGCAGCTGCGGCATTTGCCACCCGACCTGCGGCTCCGCCGCAGCTTGGGTGGCACGAGGAGGGTGGGGGACTGGGGCGAAGGCGCAAGCGCAGGCCGCAGCGTCTGTCCTGGCCAGCCACTGCCCCATTTAGATTGCATTTTCCCCGATGCGGTCTGGTCCGATGGCCCCCTGCACATATTTATGGGCCTGAGCGAAAACCACTGATTCGTCAGATACGACCAGAACCAGCCGATTCTGGCGACAAGGTCATCCATCGATGTGTTATTCCGACTCTCAGAATTGCTCCAGACGAGCCGCCGGCGAAGGCACCGGCGGCTCGCTGTTCAAAGTCAATCTTGGCAAGATTTTCGGCGGCGGATGAGGATAGTTGCGCCGACGAGAAGGGTTGCGACCGAGGCAGGTTCGGGGACGGCCGTACTGGTGAGGCTGGCAACGAAAGCTTCGCGGTTTCCACTGGCGTCGGTGGCCCAACCTGTGAAGGTTTTGTCGTCGTCGGAAATGCTGTCGAGACCTTTGAGAGTCCAGCCGGGAGTGATGGCGATGCCGTTGGCGGTGAGGTAGTCGGCGAGGGAATGCTCGCTGTTGTCGGCGGTGTCCCAAAAGACAGCGCCGCTGCTGTCGGAGCCACCGATGAGTGTGCCGTCGGCGGAGATGGTGAGGGCCTCTGTTCCGGTGCCGATACCATTGATGCTGGAAAGAGTGGTGAGATTGGTGGATAAGACATCGTAGATGAAGGACTGCGTGGTGGAACTGTTGTTGACATTGGCCCAGCCGACGACGAGTGAACCGTCGCCGGAGACGCCCGTAGCGGAATCGTGCTTGAATTGATCATTGGTTAATTGAGGGATGAGGGTGTCTTCGACCCAAGTTCCGCCGGAATCCTGAGTCCAGATGGCCGCCTGCTGCTTGCCTTGGGAATTGTGGGCCCAACCTGCGACGACGGTGCCACTTTCGCTGATGGCGACAGAGTTGCTCGTGGCGTCTCCCTTTCCGGGAAGCGGCTGGGTTTCGGGGAGGAGCGTGGGGGTGGTTACATCGAGGCCGCTGCCAAGGGTGTATACGAAGGCGTGCTGGACAGCGTTGCTATCCAGGGGAGTGGTGCTGGTGACGATACCGGTGATGGTGTTATTGCGGGAGATGCCGTAAGCGGCGCCGCTATTGTTGGCTGGACCGATCTGGACTATACCTGAAGCGGTTGCGTAGAACGGGCTGAGGGTTCCCGTGGTGGCGGTGGCATCCTGGCCGAGGATGACAGAGCCGTCATAGGAGACGCCGTATGCGATGGAAATTCCGGAGGGGAGTCCGGGAACTGCGGAGATGGTGGTGTCACCGACATGCGCGATAAATGCGATACCGGGGTTGAGCGCAGCGTTGCTGGTGCGCGCGGTGCCAACGGCGGTGCTGCCGTCGCCGCTAACGGCGTAGCCGTAGCTGACAAAGCCAGTGCCTGCACCGGGGAAGGGCGCATAGACCTGGAAGAAGGCAGCGGAAGCAGAGGTGGTGATGGCGGCGAGCGCGAGGGCCGCGGTCGGGAGGATGACGAACTTCGGATGCATTTTATTTTCTCCTTATCCGATTTTTGAACATTCCAAAAGTCGAACGTCGACTCTTGGCGTGTCTCGTGACGCGGGTTGATGAAGGAAGACCGTGGCGAGCAACGGGGAAGGCGCACGTCGGCGACGCCAGCGCCCGCTTCATTTCATTGGCCACCGCCGTTGATGTCCCAGGGATCGACGACGAATTCGCCGGGTTTGTTCTGGACGAGATTGGTGCCGACCCAGGAGGTGGTGTTGATGTAGTCGTATTTGAACGAAGCGACGTGGCCATCGGCGAAGAGGGCGTTGAAGCCAAGGTAGTGACGTGTGGAGAGGCGTTGGATAGAGACTTTGACTTTCCAGAGGTTGTCGTACTGGTAGGTGACGCCGAGGATCTTGGTTTTCGGTTCGTCGGCCCGCATGGCTTTTTCAGCCATGATGAGATCCGCATCGGGCTGCGGGAGATCGGAGAATTTGAGCCATTCCAAGGAGCGGGAGTTATTGAGCTTGGCGTTCCAGCAATAAGTGAGGAAATGGGGGCGCTCAACGGGATTGCCCTGCATCCAGGAAGGCTGAATGATGCGGCCCTGACCACCGGGCGCACCGTTGTACCCGCCTCGGGTGTAGAAATACTTGCCGTCGTTGGTGATTGCGCCTTTGTCGGGGTTGCCAAGGGAGGGGGTGGTGGTTTCGGGGCAGATGAAGACGGAGTTCATACCGCTGACGGGGGGCGTTTGGGGGAGGGCGGGAGGAATCGCTTTTGGTACACCGCCGTTGAAGATGTCATACGTAGATCCACTTCCGAACCAGCGGTCCTGCTGGAGATAATAGGGGTCGGCGTTCATGTAAGGGGGGAGAGCGTTGAAATAGGAGGAGGTGTCGGCCCAGACGGGAGTATCGTTGAATAATGTTCCTTCATAGCAAAGCGGTCCATAGTCGTTGGCGTACATGAGATTTGCCTTGCCCCAGGCGCGAATGTTTGACTGGCATTTAACAAAGCGGGCGCGGATTCGGGCCGCACCGAGGGAGGGGAGGAGGATGGCGATGAGAATGGTGAGAATGGCGATGATGACGAGAAGTTCGATGAGCGTGAAAGCATACGTCCGAGGGGGGCGAATCGCCGTTATTTTCGGTTGATTGTTGATCACGGTGATCTCCAGTTACGTCAGTGGGTTGGTTGAGGGGACATTGCGTCTGCGGTTCGCAACCAAGCGCGGAGAGAACTATCAGCGGCGACGGTGTCGGCGCGGACGCGGGGATCGGCGGCCAGGGCTTCGAAACTGGCAAAGTGGAAGTCGGTGTACTGATCGGCGAGCGGAGTGAGACGCGACGCCAGAGCGTCGATTCGGTCAGCGAAGAGGAGGGCGTGAGGATCGTGGGAATGGGCATGGCCCAGGAGTGTGCCCAAGGCAGCGGCCAGATCGTTCAATTGGGTAGGAGTGTGGAAATTGGCAGGCTTCAATTGAGTAGCCTGGCCATCTGGGACGCGTGTGACGAAGGATTTTCCATTGAGGGCGAGCCATCCCCAGCCAAGGGGCGGGTCGCCGAACGCAAGAGCATGCCGGAAAGCGCGCTCGGCGGGGAGCTGGGGGTCTGGGGCGATCAGTCCGGTGCGTTCGGCGGGAGTGGGGATTTGTTCAATGAGCTCAAGGACGATTTGTTTTGAGAGATCATTGGGATTGGGAGACAGTAGAACGATGTAAACGAGCTGGCCTTCGGTATCGTGACTGGCGAGGCTGGTCTGGCGGGAGACGCCGCAGATGGCGGCAGGAATCCGGTCCCGTGTCAAAGGGTTGAGCGCCAGGCGCAGCAAAGGGCAGGTATCGAATGCCTGGCGGAGGGCATCAGCGATTTCAGGGGATTCATCGTCAGCGGGCCTGAGGATCTGGGTGAGTCCGCCACCGAGCCCTTCGGCAGCGAGTTTGAGATGTTTGTTTTCGATTTTCACGATGGAGGCGAGATCGCGCGGGCGGTGCGAGCCACGTCCGAGGTAGGGATCGGCACGCATCATGGCTACGGAAACGTCATCGATTGGCGAGAGCATCGCGTGGCGATAGGAAGAGAGGAATAGAGAATCGAGGTGCTGCCGATCGGCCAGCGGGAGTTCGATGCGGCTTTCGTGGGCGACCATTCGGAGCGTAATCGAGGCGTGAAGGATTTCGAGTTGGATCGGAGCCCGCGCGCTGCTGGAGAAATTCTCAATGGCGGGGGTGACCCCATCAAGGCGCTGCGGCGAATTGCGGAATCCGATGTCGCGGATGTCTGAGAGAAAGGGGCAGAGTGTGTACGCGGCATCATCGTTAATGAAGTCAGGTGTGTTTTGGCGGGCCCAGGAGAAGAAGATGTCCTGGGCGGCGCCCCACATGGCATAGGGACTGCAGGCAACGACTTTCATGTGGAGGTGAAGCCCAAGAGGATCGGCGTTATCGAGATAAGGGGCGTAGGCAGCGGAGATGGCGGCGTACGGGCTGAGGACCGGTTTGCGGAGCAATCGCGGGAGGCCCATTCCAGCGAACATCAGTATCCCGGCGATGGGCGCGATGATGCATGCTTTGACCGTAAGGGCGGAGCGCAGCTTCGATGCGCGGGATGTTGCGCTGGCGGCGTGGCGATGCATGGGGAGGAGGGCGATTTTGGCGAGCCCAGCGTTCAGTGTGACGGAGGTTGGGAGGATAGCGTTGGTTTTCAGGAGAGCGGCAAGCGTAACGACGGAGACGGAGAAGCCTTTGTCGGTGAGATCGGCTTGAAGCGCTTCGAGGCCTTTGTCAATTCGGCGGGCGATGGTCGCGCGGCTGAGTTGGAGAATTTCGGCGATCTCATCCTGGGAAAATCCCTGGAGGTAATAGAGAATGATCGGGCCGCGGATTTCTTCGGGGAGGGCGGTGATCGCAGCGTCGATAAGTGGTTCGATTTTCTCCCAGGAGAGTTTTTCTTCGGAGTGGTCGGGTTGTGCCGCGGCGATTTCGCGGGATTTCTGGCGGCGGTGATCGCGGACGTGATCGAGGGCACGGCTGGTGGCACGGAGATAGAGCCAACCGGCAACAGAACCGCGGATGGATTTGGCCTTGAGGGCCAATTCGATGAAGCAAGCCTGGGTGACATCTTCGGCGTCGTGGAAATTCCCGGTGAGGCGACGAGCGACGGAGAAGCAGAGGCTTCGATAACGCCGGGTGAGGAGGGTGAAGGCGAAGGGGTCCGCACCCGTAAGATAGCGGTCAAGAAGGACGACGTCGGATTCCATTGGAGATTCCCGGTTCGCGTGAAAAGCAGATGCGGAGAACTAACACAACACCGCCGGCCGAGGTTAATCGGCTCATTAAATGATGATTAATATCTCGTTCGGCAGACATTAACGAACAGCGAGCATCTTCAAGATTCTGAGCTCTGTCACGGGGCGGGTTAAAAAGGGTTCTCCCGCACTTTTGGTGAAAGCTGAGCTGGTTGCGGCGCTCCGATTAGTCACGGTGAAGGCAGGAACTCTGTGGAACAGAGCACTAAGCGGAAGGGAACTCCGCCATGAACCTTGCCCCTGTCCTGCCAGATGCCTCCAGTCTGGCGGTTGAACAGCATCTGGAGATACGAACAGTCAGCCGCGACCGCGGGAGCACTCGCATTCGCGCAGCGGGCACGGGAGCCCCCTAGGCCCGTCAGGTGGCCCGCCGCTTTCACCTGCTCAAGAACCTCCACGAAGCATTGATTCGCTGTCTTGATCGACAAGGGAAGGAACTGCAAGAAGGCGCAAGCAGGCGGCGGCTGCCAATCTGCCTGCAATTCCAGAATCACCAGTTCTTTATCCACTACCGGCGAGGCCAAAGCGTTTGCCGGCATCGAATGCTGAGCGCGAATCTTCTGAGAACGCCCGCACTCGCCGCGAAGCGTGTCACCACGAGGTCTTGGCGCTGCATCGGCAAGGGCTATCCGTTGCTCGATACTTTGCTCGCGGTGCATTACACTTTCGTAGGCAGCGAGAAGTGGGAAAAATGAATTCGCACTCCAGGATGCATCGTCGCTCCCATTCCCTTCACGCAGCTTCCAAGTCATCGCCGGGAATAATGTCACAGAAGTATCACCTTCCAGCAGGGTGGCGCTCTGACCACCACGATGCTCGCCGTGGGCGTTGCTAGCCTGGGTAACCTTTCCATCACCTCTGTCGGTATCTGGCACCCGACCTGCGGCTGCGCCGCAGCTTAGGTGGCACGAGGAGGTTGGGGGACTACTCCGCCGGCGGTTTGGGAACGAGCGCCTCATCGATCATGGCAACGACGGCATCGTAATGCGCGATGTCCCGGGCCTCCCTGGGGGTGGGCTGCCGTGGCACTTTCAAGTAGGGATTAGCCGGGTGGGGCTGCCCCTCGTTGCGGAGCTTCTCCCGGATCTTGGCAAGTTCCGCAAGCTGCCCGCGCTTCATGTCCTGGAGTTGCTTGTAGCTGTACTCGGAAATCCCCCGCAGGAACGGCCATGCGACCCCCTTGTGCTCGGGCTTGTTCTTCCGGACCTGCCGGCGGCGCTCTTTCTCTGCGCGCTGTGCTTCGATGGCCTGGTGGTACTGATCAAGGTCGGCAAAGGTCTTCTGGTTGAACGTGATGGAGAGTTTCTCCCCGTCCCACTGGAATCCCTCGATGATCTGGGCCTGCTGGGCGAGTACGGCGTTGTCGGTCAGGGCTTCCCGGATGCGGCTCCAGTTGCGCTTGGAGATCTGCGCGGTCATGCGCAGCTGGATGGCAAGATCGGCCATGTGCTCGCTGAAGGTCCAGCTCTCCCTGGGCTTGTAGGTTCCCGCGGCCATGGCGGCTTTGGCGTGGCGTTCCTCGGCCCGGATGCTGCCGACCTCGGAAAAGATCCAGTCGAGGAAGGCATGGGTATGTTTGTTGCGCCGGCGGATGTTGCCGGACATGACCAGTCCCAGCCGCTGATACAGCTGCGCGGGCTTGTAGAAGTAAAAGCTGTCATGCTGGTCGAACCAGATATCGTGGAACTTGATGGAGATGCGCTCGGCGTGTTTGAGGCTCTGGACCACGGAAAGGACATCCTGTGCAGTTAAGGGTCTGGCTGATGCCTGCTCCTGCTCCTGCTTTTCCTTGTCATGTTCGGTTCCCACCTGCCAGAGGGTGGCCACCTCCCGCCGGGTCTTCCAGCGTCCGTTCACGAGTGCGTCATAGTTGACAAGCCAGGGCATCAGCCCGAGGGATGCCAAAGCGGTGAATGCCTCATCCCGCTCGTAGGAGCTCATTTCCGGCCGGTCGCGGGTATTGCGGGGCCGAACTTCCACGCCATAGGCCCGCAGCCATTCGGCGGGGGTAATGACGATCCGCTGTGACTTGGCGCCGGTTGCCGTAATCAGATACAGCGCGGCGTCGTAGGCCCGCTGCTGGGCAATGGAAAGGTCAAAGCCGATGACCGAGATATTGTGTTTGTCCACGTCCTGGCGGACTTCGGCGGGAAGATTGTGATAAGTATGGTCAAAGAGCTGCAGCTGCGGCTTATCGGCGTTGAAACGCTTGCCGCGGAGCTGGTTGGAAAGGTGCCGGGGTGAACGCGGGAATTCGACGCTCCAGTCAATTGGCGTGGGCAGCCAGTCCTTGTTTGAATCTCGTTCAGAGGGGGGCAGTTGGGGTGGGGGACTCACAGAGCAAGAATGTCAGAAAACCTACCGCCCGCCAAGACGAAAACGCGACGCCCATAATGCACTTAGGTGATGATACAGCAGGCATTGTGCGAGGCTCATGTGCTTTGAACGCTACATTCAATGTGCAGGCGCGGTGATGGGACGAGCGGGGAACAAATATCGACGGACCGTTCGGGGGCGGAGCGGAACCCCGGATTCCGCTGGTCTTCCGAACAATGCGATACGCAAACACGCTTTAGCGCGCGGGGCCGGGATCGCTGAAGACCCAACGAATCGTAAAATCTTCGCCGTGGGTGTCCAAGGCCTTGCTGGCCTTCACCCGCATGTGCCTCAAAAAGCCCTTGCGACGAAGAGACGCCAAAACAACTCGTGGGATTTGCCAACGCCCAAGACAAATCAACCGGTGCCAAGAGCTGGGCATCTGCACTGCGTCAATCGGAGTTAGCGCATTTTTATTTCCGATCTTAAGTCTATTGACGGCATGGCTTTATTGCTCTATTACCGACTCTTGCATCAGTTTTTTCGCGGGCCCGGTTGATGCGCGCACATAAGAGGATAGAAGGAGATCGACAAGTGGATGATGGAGCCTTACTCGCAGCGTTTGTTGCGGACAAGTCTCAAGAAGCATTCCAGGAATTGATTCAGCGGCACGTCGGGATGGTCTATGCGGTGTGCCGTCGACAGTTGCAGGATGCGCACTGGGCGGAGGATGTGACGCAGGCTGTTTTCATCCTCCTGGTACGCAAAGCAGCAACGCTTCCTAAGCATGTCATTCTGGGTGGATGGCTCTACAAAGCCGCCGTCTACGCCTGCTCCAATGCGCGCGATCTGGAACGAACGCGGACGTATCACGAAAACGTGGTGACGCTCATGAGAAAGCGAAATAAAGACGAAGACTCCATAGAGCGGACGGAGATCGAAGGGCTACTGGACGAAGGGCTCATGGAGTTAAACCGAGCACAGCGCGAGGTGCTGGTGCTGCGGTATTTCGAAAATAAGCCACTTGCAGAGATCGCTCGGGCACGTAGGCAGTCACTTTATGCAACACAAAAAACGCTCGATGCGGGCCTCGCACGGTTGCGTCGGTTTCTCTCTCAGCGAGGCGTCGCCACGACAGCGGCCGTCGTCATCGCGGCCTTAGGTGCCGAGTCTTCGACGGCGGTACCTGCAACGTTGGCCGCATCAGTCGAGAGTGCTGCATTGGGCAATGCGCTCCCGGAATATGTGTCCCAGCTTGCATCCCTTCTGATTAAGCACGCCGCAGGGGCGAAGTTCGCGCTGGTGGTGGCTGTTGCGGGAATCATGCTGATGTTTGCTGCCGGTATAGCCTGGTTTGTGAGTCCAGGAAAGCCGGCGGCTCGAACTGGTTCTCCTTTTCAGCTGGCGCCCATCGATCCACCATTCAGCCAACAAGCCCACGAGGTTGACGCGCTGTGGCGAACGTTGAGCGAAGCAAACGACGCCCTGCGAAATATGGACACGGTGTCGTTGAACAATGTTGTTGCGTTCACTGATGCGCGCCAAGCTCAGGATTGGGAGCTCATGGCGGATGTATTTGCAGCTAATCAGGCCCTCAGCCAGGCGGCGATCCGTAAATACGGCACTCTTGGGAAAACTCTCACGCCGATCCAGACGTTTGCTGCCCGATTAGATCAAGTGGTGCCCAAAATAGATCGTGATAGCTGCCAATGGAGGATCGATGGAACCGGCGCTACGCTGCATTTTACGTATCGCGATGGCCAAGCTCGCGGTGGGACGATTTATTTTGTGAAGGCAAACGGGCTTTGGAAAATCGATGTTGGCCAGTCTCTGGACGTTGCCTTGGAAGGGCTGGACAGCAATTCTTTGCGCATAGAGGTGCAGGGACTACAAGAACCTGATCGCGCACTGGTTCTCGACAAGGTGAATGCGATCGGACAGGCGCTTAGGGAAACAACCGCGCACATTGTGAGCGATGCTACGTACAACTTTGAGGATGCAAAGCATGACCTTCAAGTGGCGGATTCCCAAACACCTGGTAGGGCATTTTTCCACTTTGCGCTGCGATTCGATAACGAAGAACAAGTTCGTGAGTGATTTGTGTCGGTAGAAAGATGGCAAGTTTAAATTGCATAAGACAATTTCTGATCGGCGTGTTTTCACTGGACCGGAAGAGCTTAGGGACACGGTCGAACGCTGCTGGAAAGAGTCAGCCGGTTGTTGACGGCGGCGCGACTTCGGGAAGTATTCGAGAATATCGCAATCACGCCTCGGGCTGCGCGAGACGGCAGGATTTGATGGGTGAATTGGAAACGCGGCAGTTCTTCTCGGCGACGCCGCTTGTGTCCTCGCTTCTAGCACCCTCCACGATTCTCTATGCCGCAGTTCCTGGGGCGACAAATCTTACCGCCAACGTCAACGGCGAACTGTGGTACACCGCGAACGGTACACTCGAGAATCTAACGATTGATAATCGAACCGCGAAGAACAGCACCCCACCTGGCGCAACCGCCGAGATCCCGCCGGTTGTGTCCCACATCGTTGTCTCCGGTAGCGCAGAGATCTGGTTCGCTGTGGCGGCGAGCGACGGGAACAGTGTTGGAAGATTAATTGCGAACAAGCAATTTGAGGAAATAACGGCGGGTTCCGCGACGCCGATTCGTAACTTGACAACGAGTGGCGGTCGTTTGTGGTTCAGTCGTGGCGCCAATGAGATTGATGGTCTGGATGCGACGGGTAAGGAGATAACAATCACAATTCCTGGCCTGCGGACATTGACGGGCCTTTCAGCAGGTAATCACGGGCGAGTGTGGTTTGCGGGCGTGAACCTTCAGGACGAAGGTGTGGCGGGAACTATTGGCTCTGACGGATCCGTAACGATGCTCTATTTGCCGATCATTCCCACATCCATTACCCAGGAGAAGCGCGGGGATGTGTTTGTCGGTGGCTCCGGCGCTATCGAACGGATTTCGGTTAATGGCAGCGTTACACAAATGGGAGTTCCCGTGAGTGCACCGCGGGAACTCACCGTATCTGGCGACGGCTCTCTTTGGTTTATTAACGACCCCGATACACGGCAGATCCTGCAGGTTACGAGGAATGGGAACGTAAGGCGATATGCAGTTCAACTCCCCACAGGCGCTTTGATTACCTCCCTGTCGATTGCGCCAGACGGAGAACTGTGGTTCACAGCAACTACCAATTCAGCGGGATGGGTGGGAACCTTCACAACTGAAGGCGCACCACATCGAATTGCAACATCTACGACTAGGCCGCGAACAGAAAGCGGTGACCGCGGAAGCATTTTCGTATTTTCAGGGAAGAACGTTGCAACGTTCGCAGACGGAAACGCGCTTGCGGCAACAGTCGCCGTGCACCGTTCGACAGATGAGATTGGGTTGAATCCGAGTCAAAGATTCGAGCACCTTCGGCCAGCCGCGTGGGTGCCTTCCGCTCGCACCGCGGTCTGTTCCAGCCAACAACTGCCGACAGAAAAGAGCACTCGGGTCGTTGATGATGTCGACGATCCCGGATCTTTCGAAGGGGAGTTCGCACTGAACTCACCGCAGCCTCTCCCGTCGCGGGCCCCAAAGGATCCAGTTCACGATTCACTGCAACAGGTCGAGCCGACACCCAATGTCTTTGATGACTATTCGTCAAGTTCATTACCTACTAATACAACAGGATTGGACCATTCACACGACCCCAGCGCGCCTGAGGTTGGGGCATCCATCGACGTTCCAGCGGCTATTTGTTATCTGTCGGGCTCTTTACCCGTGATCGACAATCCCATTCAGACGGTCCCTGAGGTACTGGCGACTCTAATTCAAATCAGCGCATGTTCGCGGACGCAATTTACATTCAATTTAATCCATCTCTCATCCGCTATTCACAGGAAAGCAGGTATGTCCGTCGTGAAAAGTCCTCAACAGGAAAGGGCCGGCATTCCGGACAATGAAAATGGGATAGCCGAAGTGTCCAAAGTGCTCGTCCCGTCCGGAACCGTCGGAAAGCTAACACGATTCACGCTTTGTGTTTCTGCTGCGGGTGGAATTTACCCATGGCGAAGACGTTCCGTGCAGGACGTCTCGTAATACGCCAAGCCGAGTTTTAGTCAGTGCCAGCGCGGCGCGTTGCCGTTGCGCGGCTGTCGTTTTGCCCTTTTTTGGAGATGACCTCATGCGAAGCTCGATCTTTCGTCCCCTTCTCGCTGCTCTTGGCGCTGTGCCGCGAATGCAAGATAGGCGGCGTGGCAGAAAGCCCGGCGATTGTTCGCCCGCCCACATCGAAAGCCTCGAAACACGAATGCTTTTGTCCGCAGCAACCAAAGTTGTCTTCGGCGTACAGCCATCTTCTGCGTTTGTCGGCAATGTGGTTTCGCCGGCGGTGACCGTGGATGTTGAGGATTCGGGTTCGCACATTGTAGCGACAGATTCTTCAAACGTCACGGTCTCGATCGCCAGCGGACCGATGGGGGGTAAGCTCCTCGGAACCGTGACGGTAAAAGCGGAAAACGGCATAGCCGTATTCAACAAACTCTCATTTTCTAAGCCCGGGACGTACACGCTGAGCGCTGTCGATGGCCCGTTGGTTGCGGCCACGTCGTCCCATTTCGTCGTCCGAGCCCAACCTGTCGCGACAACGCTTGTGTTCTCGCACGAGCCAGTCGGCAACGGCGCGGGTGCAACGCTGACGTCGGCGGTCGTGGTCCACATTCTCGATCAATATGGCAACGTATCTACGGAAGGGAACCCGCTGATTTCGCTAAAAGTGGGAACTTCCACCTCTGGCGGCAACTTGCTGGGTGTTGTGAGCCGTACGGCTACAGATGGAGTCGTCACGTTCGCCAATCTTTCGATGACAAAGGCCGGTAGATACACGTTGCAAGCGATCGATGGAAGTCTCACGGCAGAATCCACAAGCTTCACAGTAACTGCGCCATCAGTGGCAACTACCCTCGCATTCCTCCAGGAGCCGACCAACCTCACCGCAGGCAAAGGAATCGCTCCGGCGGCAACAGTTGAAGTGAGGGATCAATATGGTCACGTAGTGGCCGATGATCAGTCCGTCGTTAAACTGAAAATCGTTACCTGTGGCGTAGTGCAGGGCACCGCGACGGCTGTCGTCAAACACGGAATCGCCACGTTTTCAGGTCTCAATCCGACCGCTGCTGGCACCTACACATTGGTTGCGACCGACGGCGCACTTAAATCCGCCACTTCCAGCAAATTCATTGTGGCCCCCGGAATTGGGACGCACCTGGCATTTAAACAGATCCCAACCAACGACTCGTCTCACTCGGGAACATTTACAATTAAAGTCGATGTCCTCGACAAATTTGGCAATGTCGCGATCTCGGACGCTTCCCGAGTGACTTTGTCATTCGCCTCTGCTCCAATGGGGGCAGCAGCTCTGAGTGTGAGTAGTTCCGTGGTTGGCGGCGTCGCAACATTCTCACACATAACTTTCTCAAAGCCAGGGCGCTATGTGCTCAAAGCAACTGACGGCGATTTGCTGATGGCGACCGCCGACGGGTTCACTCTCGCCTAATCGCTACCGCGATCGCGCGTTTGTTGTTGCGCGGGTAAAGAAAGCATCAGGAATAGAACTCCATACCACGGGGCGGACTTCGTTTGCCATCCGAAGCCGCCCCGGCTCTTTTGATGACACCGCCGAAGCGCCATATCAAGAAGCGATGTCGGTCCACCGTCAACTGGCGCCCCTATATGTGGACATAAGGCATACTTCGCGCGTTAGAACGGTTAGCGAATTAGCACGATTTCGTTGGCGCGGCGGCGGTCTTATAGGAGAAATCCCTAAGCCGTCAGGCTACTTACGATCCGCCAATGCAGCTTGCGCGAAGTCGATCGATGAACTACAGAACGTAACGAATGCCGCCGATGAATGTAGCAATATGACGATTTCCATTTAGACGAGATCTAATAATATGGATGCCAGCCCGGAAGAATCAGGGTCTACGATAAGCCGGGACCTGCTTGCTCTCGTGGCTGGCAGGACAGACAACGGCGTTGTAATCACCGATGCGCGGGGACGAATCCAGTGGGTGAACGCGGGATTTACCCGTATTTGTGGCTACACTCTGGAAGAAGTCATAGGAGAAAGGCCAGGTACGAAGCTGCAGGGAGCGGAAACGGACCCTCAGACGGTGGCGTTCATGCGTGCGCAGCTGCAAAAAGGGGAGGGATTTCGGACGGAGATATTGAATTACCATAAGAATGGGGGGAAGCTCTGGCTGTCAATCAAAGTACAGCCGATACGGGATGCGGAGGGGCGAATCATCCATTACATGGGCATTGAGACTGACATCACCGAGCGCCACGGTCTGGAGACAAGGCTAATCTCGAGTTCCCGGAAGCACTGTGAGATCCTCAATCGGGTAAAGGAAGTTGTTTTCCAAACAGATACCAGCGGTAACTGGATTTTCCTGAACAAGGCGTGGGAAGAGATTACCGGTTATGGTGTGGAAGAAACGCTGGGTACCTCTTTCTTTGATCATGTTCATCCGGAGGACTGCGGAGCGAGCGGGGCGAATATCGCCCAGCTCCTTGGACGGTTAGAGTCGGAATGTCGCAGTGAGGTGCGGCTCCTCACAAAACAGGCAGGCTATCGATGGGTGGAGGTTTACGCACGTGCTATAACACGTGAATCTAATGAAGTCGTGGGAATCTTCGGCACTTTGATAGATGTTACGGCGAGGAAATGCACCGAACTTCGACTGAGCGAAACCAGTGCTCTGCAACAAGCGATCTTGGACGGAACGACCGCCATGGTCATTTCGTCAACGCCCGATGGGATCATACGAACGTTCAATCATGCCGCAGAACGGCTGTTGGGTTACAAGGCAAGCGAGTTGATCGGTAGCATGACGCCGGCGGTATTGCATGACGCAAAGGAAATCGAAGCGCGAGCTGCCGAACTGTCGTGCGCGATTGGCAGGAGAATCGATCCTGGCTTTGACGTATTCGTGGCGCACTTGCGCGAGGGATTACCTGAGCGCAAAGACTGGTCGTATGTACGAAAGGACGGAACGCGTTTTCCCGTGCAGCTTTCCGTAACACCATTGCATGGCGCCCAAGGCGCAGTGGAAGGCTATGTGGGGGTCGCAACCGACCAAACGGAAAACCATCGGATTCTGCAGGCATTGCGCAACTCGGAGGAACGGTACCGTGGCATCATTCAAAGCGCCATGGATGCGGTAGTCACCATGAATGGGGCGGGCTTGATTACAGGATGGAACCGGCAGGCGGAGCGCACTTTTGGCTGGAGCGACACCGAAGTTTTGGGGCGCCCTTTGCACGACATCATCGCGCCTAAAAGGTTGGGGGCTCAATTTCGCGCGGGAATGCGCCGCTTTCGAGAGACTGGGGAAGGGCCTCTTCTCCACAAGCGTTTTGACACGGTGGCCATCCGTCGTGACGGGACGGAATTTCCCGTGGAATTGGCCGTTACTCCGATTCAGACGGAAGATGGTTTCGAATTCAGTGCCTTCATTCGCGATATTTCAGAAGCCCGAAGCGCTAAGGAAACTCTGTACGAGCAGCAGCAATTGCTCATGAATGTGGTTTCAACCATTCCTCTCGCCGTCTTCTGGAAGGATCGTCATTCTCGTTATGTGGGTTGCAATCATGCGTTCGCCAATGCGGTGGGCCTCAACGATCCCGCCGAAATCGTTGGGAAATCCGATTACGATCTTCCTTGGACCCGCCCGGAGGCTGACGCGTACATCTCGTGCGATCAGCAGGTCATGAACTCGGGCGTCCCGCAGATCAATCGCGCAGAAACACTGCTCACAACCAATGGGGACATACGTCACATCGAAAAGTCCAAGGTCCCGCTCAGGGACGCTTCGGGCGAAGTGATCGGAGTTCTGGGTATTTATGGCGACGTTACCGACCGGCGCAAAAATGAGATCGAACTAACGCAGGCAAAGGAAGAGGCGGAGACCGCCAACCGATCGAAGTCTTCATTCCTTGCGATGATAACGCATGAGATACGCACACCGCTCAATGGAATTATCGGGACCCTGGGGCTGATTAACGGGGAAGCGTTGCCCACGAAAGAAGCAAGCTATCTGCGTCTTGCTCGCGCCAGCGCATCGACTCTCTTAGGGCTCGTCAACGACGTACTGGATTTTTCGAAGATTGAGGCAGGCCGCTTGGAGCTGGAGACCATCGTGTTTTCCCTCCCTGACGTGATCGATCAGGTGATCCAGGCTTCGGCGGGTACTGCCACTGAGAAGGGGATTTTGCTCTCATATGAGATGGCCCAGGACCTTCAGCCTATTCGCAAGGGCGATCCCACGCGTTTGAGCCAAGTTCTAAACAACCTCGTTTCCAACGCCGTCAAATTCACAAGCTCGGGAAGTGTTACCATACGCATCAGTCAGGCGCCCGCGTCCGAAGCCGACGATGCCCATGTCCTGTTTGCCGTTAGAGATACGGGCATTGGCATACCCGACGACCGAATCGGACGGTTATTCCAGTCTTTCTCACAAGTTGACTCCTCTACGACTCGGAAGTACGGCGGGACAGGTTTGGGGCTTGCGATTTCCCAGCAGCTCGTCCGGAAAATGGGCGGCGACATTGGACTCAATAGTGCAACTGGAAAGGGCTCGACGTTCTATTTTACGGTTCGTTTGCCAAAGATGTCCGGGTTGCCGACCGCGACGCCCGCAGGTCGATCGGATCCCCTGCCTCGGGAGCAGCGAGAGAGAGCGCATCTGCTGCTTGCGGAGGATAACCATGTGAATCGCATTGTGATCTTGGACACCCTCGCCCAAGCGGGATATTCGTGCGATGTGGCGGTGGATGGTCGCCAGGCGGTACAAGCAGCCGCGCAAAAGGCATACGATCTAATCCTCATGGACTGCCAAATGCCGGAGCTCGATGGTTTTGACGCGACCCGTGCCATTCGGTTACACGAGAAGACCACAGGTGCACGCCATACCCCGATTGTGGCGTTGACCGCCAATGCGACCAAGGGGGATCGCGATACATGTTTGGCCTCGGGAATGAATGCTTATCTAAGCAAGCCAGTTGATTCCGCTATCCTTATTGGAATGGTGGACAATGCAGTCGCGGGCCGGCACCTGGAAGCTTGCCGGGAAGCGATCCTAAACGCTCGAGCCACCGCCCCAATCGACGAGGCGGCTCTTCATACACGCTATTCGCCACCCGTGCTGGCCGAAATCCTTCACGCCTTTGATGAGCAATGTGTTACGGCCGAGGAAGAGCTGGAGAGGATGGCGAATATCCAGCGCGCCGACGCCATTGCTGCAATCGCACACCAGCTCAAGGGCGCCGCGCGATATGCTGCCGCAATACAGGTCGCGAAACTGTCAGAAGAGGTTGAGGCACGCGCAAAGACTGGCCGGATGGAAGGAATAGACGCTGCGATCAAGGATCTTGCGAAAGAGATCGATCGCTGCCGCGTGCAGATTCCTGGGTTGCTCGCGACGTCGGCGGTGATTCAGCGCGGTGGGCCGGCTCAGAAATTATCTTGAATCAGTTCAGAGAACTGCGGCTGACCTGGTCGCCGCTGGGGTCCTGGCACTCCCGAAGGATCTCTTCAAACCGGGGGCAGATCCTCAAAAAAGCATCCAAGATCACGGGATCGAAGTGCGTTCCTCTTTTTTGTGCGAGAACTTGGATTGCTTGATTCTGCGTCATGGCGGGCTTGTACACCCGTGCGGAAGTCAGCGCATCGTACACATCAGCGACTGCTACGATCCTTGCGCTGAGTGGAATATACGAGGCTGCGAGCCCGCTGGGATATCCGCTTCCGTCAAACCACTCATGATGGGCGGCCGCTATGTCACGGCCCATCGCGAGGTAAGGTGACGGATGCTGCTGATACGCAGCATCAAGAATTTGAGCTCCAAGAGAGGCGTGCGTCTTCATGACCGCAAATTCCTCAGGCGTAAGCTTCCCTGGCTTGAGAAGGACGCTGTCTGGAATCCCGACCTTTCCAATATCATGCAACGGCGCCGTGTCATACAAGAGCCGCAAGTAGTTTCCATCAATTTCGGACGCTAAGTGGCCCATTTCACGGAGTTCATAGGCAAGCAAGCGCGCGTAGCGTCGCACCCGCTCCACATGTGCGCCTGTTTCAGGATCGCGCGACTCTGCGAGTTTCGCCAGCGTCACGAGCATCAATTGCGTGGTGTCAAGCGAAAGAGCTCTAATGCCGGTCTGAATGCGCGCACGCAGCTCTTCGGGAGCGAAGGGTTTCACCACAAAATCATCGGCTCCCGCACTGAGACCTTCAACAATGGCACGAGGGCCGCTGTGCGACGTGACGAGTATGCAGTAGACATAGGGGGCACGGTCCGATGCCCGAAGGGTCCGGCACAATTCAATGCCGCTCATGCCGGGCATTTCCCAGTCGGTAAGGACCATCTGACACTCACCCCCGCTCAGTACGTCTAGCGCCTCCGGTCCGCTGCGGGCAGTGCGAGGTTCCCATCCGGCATCTTCTATCATTGATCGAAGTGCCAATAAACTCACTAGATCATCGTCAACCGCCAAGATCTGCATGGCTGTCCTTTACCGCCCGGAACTCTGAGCTGTGACCGCGGAGCCGCGGTCCCTCAATGGTGATCGTAACCCGGAACTTGCATTATCAGAACTTCAATTGCACTTGCATACGGAAGATGAGGTCCTGGGTGTTGATAGCCGTGTCGATGCAGGAGTTGGTATAGGCGGCTTCGTTGGGGATGTAGGTGACATCGGATTGGACTTTGAGGTTCTGGCCGTAGAGGTAGTAGTTGATGCCGAGGGCGTAGGTTTGCATCTGGTTGTCGGCGCCTTCGGTCAAGAGGTCGCCGGCGCGGGCGACGATTTCCCAGTGTTTGTTGAGCATGTATCCGGCCTGGCCGTAGAAGCCGGTTTGGAAGAAGCTGGAAGGAGAGATGCTGGGTTTAACGCCTTCGCCGGGGTTTTCGTTGACCTGCTGGAAGTAGGCGGCGGAGAGGAGGGAGAGGCCGCGGTATTTGGCGGTGGCGTCGATAGTAGCACGATATAGGTCGCCGTTGAGGGTGTAGGTCGAGGCGAAGCCGGGGGACTGGATGGTGGAAAGACCGGGGACGGTGGCGCTGCCTTGGGGGCTGGGGAAGGCGTTGGCGCTGGTGTTGGCGGATTCATATCCGGCGGCAGCGCCGATTTGCCAGGCGAGTGAGGAGGTGTCCTTGCGGAGGTCGGGTTCGTCGAGGAAGTCGGAGAGGTGTCCGGCGCCGGCGTATTGGAGGCGGCTGTAGAAGGCGAGGCGGTTATCGTTGGCGCCGGCGGCGATTTCGGAGGCACGGCCGAGGATGTTGGATTTCTGGCCGTTGTTCATATTGACTTCGTAGGAGAGGCGGTCGGGGATGGGTTGGCCGAGGACGCTGGCGCCGATGGCGCGGACGGGATCGAAGGGGGGAAGCTCTGCAGGGAAGTCCACGAGTTGAAGGCCGGCGTAGGTATATTCGGCGCGGGAGAAGGGGACGACGAAGGAGCCGACGCGGAGTTTGAGGGCGTCGTTGAAGCGGTAGCAGATGTAGGCGTCTTGGAGTTGAAAGAAGCCTTGATCGGTTTTTTCGGCATAGTCGCCGCAGAAGTCCCCGGAGAGGCAGTAGGTGACGTCGGGGGAGAAGGCATTTCCAGAGAAGATGAGGCGAGCGCGGCGGATGTCGAAGCCGTTGACGTCGCCGGAGGCGGGCTTCTTGGCGTAGGCAGAGGGGTCCTGGAGGGTGTCTTTGGCGAAGGTATAGCGGAGCTGCATGACGCCGTTGACATTGAGTTTGAAATTCTGGTCGGCCGATTGGATGTAGAAGCCGTTGTTGTAGCCGGCGAGGGAGGAGGCGGCATCGCGTTTTTTGGCGTCGGCGATGGCCTGATCGACGATAGCGCGGATCTGGTTGGTGCGTTCCTGGGTCATCCAGTTCTGGTCCTGCTGTTTTTCGAGTTCTTCAACGCGGTTAGAGAGTTGCTGGATGCGGGAAAGGAGTTCGGCGTTGTCCTTGTCGTCCGCGAGGGCGCTTCGGCCCGCGGTCAGAACCAAAAGAGTCGCGGCCGCCGCAACGGAGAGCCTTTTGTCATGCAGGTACATGGTATAGCCTCGATAAAATGAAAAGAGATTTGCCCTGTTAACGAAACATTCAAATCACACGAAAATATCTGCGTATCCACGAGGCCTTGGGCCTTGTGAACTGGGTTAAATTCAACGGATCTTCAAAAATCAATCAGTGTTTTGGGGCGGCAATTGCGCCCCGACCCTGCGCTCTATGGTGGACTGTGACTAAAAGCGAAGGCTTTCGACCGACGTGCTGAAAGATTGTGGTCGCCGCTGCAGGAATTTGGGATTTCGACTCGTCGTAAAGACTCCGGAAGTCTACTCCACGACGAAAGGGTGGTAACAACAGTTGTGAGCTTCAGCAGCGCACGCTTTCTCACTTGCTCGCGAGCTCGCTTCAACTGATCGATAACGTCCAACCTGCTCTGCGCGTTTGTGACCACGTATATCTTCTTGAGGTGGCAATGGAGCGTGTTCTCTGAGAAGGCAAATTTTTCCGCAAGCTGCTTTTGGCAAATTGGAATTTCCAATGCTTCGCATATTTCCCATTCACGATCAGTGAGCTGGGCAAATGGCGCCCCAAGGATCTTGCGATCGTGCTCCTGCACGTGCGTGCACTCCAGAGCTACAAAGATTAGGGCTGTCATCGCTTTGAAAGCGGCGATCTCGTCGTCCCGCAGATGCCCCGAATCTGACGCGGCTATTTGAATGTGGACCGCTCGCCCGTCCGTCAACGCATGATCGATCCTCCAACGCGTCCGACCGTTGATCTCCCAAGACGCCTGATCAGCAAAGGCGTCTGTTTCGGGCGGGTACGTATATCGTTCCTCCCGCCTTTCGACGGCGTCGGAGATACTCAAACTGGCGGCGGTAAGTTCCAACGCCCGAACTAGAGCTTCCGGGACGAATTCGAATTGATGATCGGCCAATTTCCAACCCAGTACGAATGCAAGGTTAAGCAATCTGGCTGGATCTTCGTGAGATCCGAGTATGGTCGAAGCAATCATTGCACTTCCTCAATCCAGGGATGATGAGCTTTGCCGCGTAATGTGATTCTGATCGCGCTTTTGGCCCATCGTTATGTGTTCACAACCTAGCCTCAGGACACGCGGTTGAACTCTTCGAAGGAGGCATGACCAGCCGTCTCGCCATCATCGAGTGGTATGGAATGGTGAGCCGTACAATTGCGGGATTTGCTGGCCTCAATTGCAGCGCCGGCGACAACCGATTTGGACGTATTGCCTTGCTTCCGTGCGCCGGCAGTCTGATGCGAAGGCTGGGAATTGATGGCGGAGCCAACAAGGGTCAGTAGTTCATTGACCATCCCTCGCATGTGCTGTGCCTGGCTGGAGAGTTCCTCGGACGCCGCCGCCGACTGTTCGGCGCCAGCTGCATTGGACTGGGTGACTTTATCCATTTCTGCGACAGCAGAGTTTACTTGGCCGATTCCTTGGCTTTGCTCCTGGCTGGCGGCGGCAATTTCGCTGACAAGAGCGTTGACCTTGGTAGATGATGTCGTAATGCTAGCGAGGATATTTGCAACTTCTACGCTGATCTCAACGCCATTCTTGGCGTTTTTGACGCTCCCTTCGATTAGCGTGGCAGTGTTCTTGGCGGCTTCGGCCGAGCGTATCGCCAGATTGCGAACCTCTTCCGCTACTACAGCGAATCCCTTTCCCGCTTCCCCGGCGCGGGCGGCTTCGACCGCTGCATTCAACGCCAGCAGATTCGTCTGAAAGGCGATTTCATCGATGACCTTGATAATTTTCGCCGTCTCATTCGCCGACTTCTCAATCTCCTGAATGGCCGAACCCATCTTCTTCATGGCTTCGTTGCCCTTGACTGCCGCGACTTGTGCTTCGCCTGAGAGGTGGCTGGTTTGTTGGGCGGTTTCTGCGTTCTTTTTGGTCATGGAACTGATTTCTTCCAGCGCCGAAGTCGTTTCCTCAAGAGAGGCAGCCTGTTCGCTTGCGCCTTGGGCCAGCGATTGGGAAGAAGCGGAGACTTGGGACGCGGCCGAGGCCACCTGACCGGATCCTTCGCCGAGGCTCGTCGCGATGCGATTAAGTACCTTTGTCAGCATGCGCGTGATGAAATAGGCAGCGACGATCGCCAGCGCGGCGGAGATACCTATGCCCGAAAGAAGTACGGTTTTACTGGAGGCAATTCCCGACTTGATGCTTTTGGACGAGGCATCGCTTTCGGCCTTGGCGTCGTCGCTTAGCGCCTGAATGTTACTGATGTATTTCTCAAACAGTGGCAGCATCGAATGGCACTTCCATAAGCGTCAAACCTTTGCGAGCAAACGCTTTCGCGCGACGTGCCGGGGTTGTGTGAGGAAGGTTTGTTTGCGGGGTCTTCGTTTGACGGCGCGTGGCTCGATGCGGTCGGGT
>Ga0335069_10000628_pt1 | contig 58006 bp, 55 predicted proteins | sample Lox_Sample_11_FD_206714 | JGI IMG/M metagenome (GOLD analysis project Ga0335069, IMG submission 206714) | Soil microbial communities from Loxahatchee National Wildlife Refuge, Florida, United States - Lox_Sample_1.1 | ecosystem: Environmental > Terrestrial > Soil > Wetlands | place: USA... | reverse complement strand
GCTTCGCGCTACAGCATAAAGTGAGAGGCCGCATGCGTCGGATGACGGCCATGCGGCCTCTCGAGCGGTTCCCCCCGCTCTGCACGGTTGCAGCTTAGGGCAACATCGATGGCGTGATGACCGTCGGGCCCTCGTGCCTTGGCGTCTTGGGCGCGCGCTTGCGCTTCATCGCGGCCTCGACGATCGGCGCCACGCGTTCGGCTTTGGCCTTCGCGTTTTTCAGTTCACGCTCTTTGAACTCGGGCAGCACCTCGCTCGCGAACAGATGAAGCGAGTCGCAAATGTCCTCGTGCTTGTTGTTGCCGGCCTGCGAGATGAACACGACCTGATCGACGCCGGCATCTTCGTATTCGCGCAGACGCTTGCGAATCTGATCAGGCGTGCCGACGCATCCGCCTTCGCCGCCCGTTCCCGGCATTGTGAGCGGGTTGGTCTTGTAATTTTTCCAGATGTCGGTCTTGCCGACCTCGTGCTTTCCGAAGAAATAGTGATGCCCGAGCGCGTAGCCGAAAAATTTGAGACCGTCTTCGCCCATCTCGCGGGCGCGCTCTTCGCTGCGATCGCACATGAATCCGGTCACGATCGCGATATTGGGATTGATCGCGTATCCGATTGGTTCGCACTCGTTGGCGAGCGTCGTGTAGTAGTCGTTGACCCACATCCGCGCCTCATCCGGCGTCACGAACGCGAAAGTCAGCGCGCCGATTCCGAGCTTCGCCGCGATATGAATCGTTTCGCGCCGCGAGCACGCCACCCAAAGCGGCGGATGCGGACGTTGCACGGGTTTCGGCACGACGTTGCGCACCGGCATGCTGAAGTACTTGCCCTCGTGGCCCTGGAAGGGATTTTCGACAAACATCCTGCAAATCGCTTCCAGCGATTCGAGCCACATGTCGCGTTTGTCGGCGCGCGGGATGTTGAATCCGCCGAGCTCGAGCTCCGCAGACGATTCGCCGGTGCCGAACTCGACGCGTCCGTTGCTCACGAGGTCGAGCGTCGCGATGCGCTCCGCCACGCGCGCCGGATGATTGTACGCGGGCGGCAGCAGCACGATTCCGTGGCCGAGCCGGATATTCTTTGTCCGCTGGCTGCACGCGGCGAGGAAAATTTCCGGCGCGGACGAATGCGCGTACTCCTCGAGAAAGTGATGCTCCACTTCCCACATGTGGTCGATTCCGAGCTTGTCTGCCAGCTCGACCTGATCAAGAGCATCCTGAAACAGCTTGAGCTCGGCGCCCGGCTTCCACGGGCGGGGAAGTTGATGCTCGTAAAACGTTCCGAATTTCATCGCACAAAAATCTCCTGTCGGATTCAGTTCTTGTCGGCCACCGGCGCGGCCGCAAAAAGCGTGCGCTCGACAAGGTCGATAACCTCGCGCTTGCGCCGATCGATTACCTCGCCTTCGAGAAGATTCTGTCCCCACAGCCGGCGAACCATAGCAGCCGTCGTGAAATATCCGAGCGTTATCGAATTGAGGCTCAACAGAAAATGAAAGGGGTCGACTTCGGGACGGAACTCGCCCGCGCGCTGACCCTGAAAGATGAAGTTGACGCCCATCGCGAACAGCGGCGGGATTCGACGCTTGAAAATCTGGCGGCTGATCGCACTTTGCTCGATCATCTCGCGCCAGATGATTCGCATCGAGTCGGGGCGCCCCGCGATATAATCGATCGCGCCCGTAATCGCGCGCCGCATCCGATCCTGATGGCTGTTGCGCCCCATCAGGACCATGCTTGCCGAGTCCTCCAGACCCTCGAAAATCCTGTCGAGCACGGCGAGATAGAGCTGTTCCTTGGAGGGAAAATGATGCAGCAGCGAAGGCGCGCGAATTCCGATTTTGCGCGCGATATCGCGCAGGCTCGTGCCGCGATATCCGTTTTCCGCGAAAAGTGCCTGCGCCGCCGCCAGCACGCGATCGCGCGTGTCGGGCATGCGATGAAGCTCGACGACTTTGCCGGCGCGGCCGGCGGAGGCTCTATGCCCCGAGCGTACCATTGATGATTTTCCCGGCGTCCTCGCGGGATTCTATCTAACGTTCGTTAGGTGATCAAACCGGGCGCTGCGCGCATGTCCGTTTCCAATATCGGCGCGTTGCGTAGTAAGAATTCGCGATAGTTCCATAGTGAGGACTTGAGCGATGGCGAGCGAACTTCATTTCAAATCCGCATTCGAATTGTCGGCGATGATCCGCCGGCGCGAGCTCAAGCCGAGTGAGCTGATGGCGGCGACGATCGCGCGAATCGAGAGTGTCAATCCGAAGCTCAACGCGTTCGTTGCGCTTCGATCCGACGCCGCGATGGCCGAGGCTCGTGCGCTCGACGACAAAATCGCGCGCAAGGAAGAAGTCGGATCGCTCGCCGGTCTGCCATTCGGCGTCAAGGATCTCGAAGACGCAGCCGGACTGCCGACGACCTTCGGATCGGTTCCATTCAAGAACAACGTGCCGAAAGAAGATTCGATCGAGGTCGCGAGGCTCAAGGCCGCGGGCGCGATTGTGATCGGCAAAACCAACGCACCCGAATTCGGATACACGGGCTTCACGCGCAATCTGCTCTTCGGCGTGACGCGAAATCCGTGGAATCTCGATCGCACCCCGGGTGGATCATCGGGCGGAAGCTCTGCCGCGATCGCGGGCGGTCTGGTTCCGCTCGCTACCGGCTCCGACGGAGGCGGATCGATTCGAATCCCGGCTTGCTACACGGGATGCTTCGGGCTGAAGCCGTCGTTCGGGCGCATTCCCGGCAATCCGATGCTCGGGATGCTGGGATGGGACGACACTGCGGTGCTCGGGCCGCTCACGCGCACCGTGCGCGACGCCGCGATGTTTATGGACGCGGCGGTCGGATATCACCCGATCGACAAGGACTCGCTGCCGCATCCCGGAATTTCCTATCAGGCGGTGCTCGATCGTCTGCCGAAAAAACTGCGCATCGCGTTTCATCCCGATTTCAACCACGTCGTCCAGCGCGAGGTCAGTCGAGAGGTCGAAAAGGCCGTCGCGGCTTTCCGCGACATGGGCCACGAGATCACGATTCTCGACGACAAACTTCCCCAGACCGGAAACGCGTGGATGCGTGTCGGCGCTTCGCAATCGCTCGCGATGCTATCGGACTACGTCGAGCCGCATCGCGGCGAGTTCGGCCGCGCGTTCATCAGCGGCACGGAATCGGCAAACCGACTCACATGGCGTCACTACGGCGTCGCGTATCGCGAGCGGCTGGCGTTCAGCGAATGGATTCGCGGCGTGTTCGAGCGCTTCGATCTGCTGATGTCGCCGACGCTTCCGAGCGAGGCGTTTGGCGCGTCGGGTCCGCCGCCGAGCGAGATCGACGGCAAGCCGCTCAAGGACATCCTCGATGCGGTCGTGTTCACCTATCCGATCAATATGAGCGGGCATCCTGCGGCGTCGGTGCGCGCGGGCTTCACTGACAGCGGCCTCCCGTGCGGGCTTCAGATTGTCGCCGAACGCCACCGCGACGACCTCGTCCTACAGGCGGCGTACGCATACGAGCAGGCCCGCCCCTGGAACGATCGCTGGCCGAAGATTTAGCCTGGACTCAGGATATTGATCGCGCGCTCAGCACTTGTACGCCCCGAGATTTGACGCCACATCGTGCCATAAGTTTCTTTTGTGCTAGATTGAACACATGAAAGCACGAAAAGCTGCTGGTGAATCCAAAACTATGACGCTCCGGCTTGACGCGGATACTTTGACTCGGCTGGGCGAGCTTGCTGACGCAACCGATCGCCCGAAGGCCTGGTTGGCTGCGCAGGCTGTCAGGAACTATCTCGATCTCAACGAGTGGCAGGTCAAGGCAATACGCGACGCGGTCAAAAGAGCAGACCGGCGCGATGCTCGGTTTACCGACCATGGAGAAGTTGATGCGTGGCTTGCCACCTGGGGTACGGCCGAAGGACGGAAGTCTCGGTTGTGAAGATCAGATGGCTCGATATCGCTATTGAAGACCTCAGAGCGCTCAGATCCCATATCGAGGAAGACAACCCAGCGGCAGCTAATGAAGTGGCGCGTCGAATTCGCGAATCGGTCAAGCTCCTGAGTGACTACCCTTCAGCCGGGCGTCCCGGTCGAGTCCCGAGCACGCGAGAGCTTGTTATCTCTGGGACACCCTACATAATTCCCTACCGCGTGAAATTACAAAACGTCGAGATCCTTCGCGTTCTCCACGGTGCACGGAAGCGTCGCTAGTCTTGGTCTCTACCGCGAGCCATTTCCCTTATCCGAAAGGACGAGAGGCAGGCATTGGAGGCGCCGAGAACGGCGTTCGCTACGTCAACCGAACTTCTTTCGCACCAATCCGAACGTTTCATCCGTGACTTCCAGCGTGCGGCGGATGTCCTCCTCCGTGTGGGCGGCGGAGAGGAACCAGTTGTGCCTCGGATGCAGGTAGACGCCGCGTTTGGCGGCTTCGCCGCAAAATAACTTGTTTCGGTCGTAGCCGCCGCCGTCCGCCTTGAAGCTCATGTATGGGAGCGCGGGCGGGCCCGAATAGGTAACCTCGAAGCCGTGGCTGCGCGCCTGCGAAACCATCCCGTCCCGCAGCATCTCACCCATCACGCGCATCCGCTCGATACCACCCGTCGCTTCGAGTTCATCGAGGGTGGCGAGCGCAGCCGCCATCGGCACCGCGCTCGTGAAGTATGATCCCGTGAAGAAGACCTCGAAAGCCGCTTTCTTGAGGCTTTCGCGTCCGACGCAGGCCGAGAGCGGATATCCGTTGGCGATCGCCTTGCAGTAGGTCGAGAGATCGGGGCGCACGCCGAAAACCTCGCCCGAGCCGCCCATGTGGAGACGAAATCCCGCACGCACGTCGTCGAGGATGAACACCATCGAGTTGTCGTCGCAGATTTTTCGCACGCCCTGCAGGAATCCTTCGACGGGAAGCTCGTTGTCGTGGCCGGCGTCATGACGAAACGGCGTCAGAATTACGCCCGCCATCGCGCCGCGATTCTCATCGACAACGCGGCGGAGACTCTCCAGATCGTTGTAATCGAGGTAGACGACGTTCGCGCGATCCTCGGGCATCACGCCCGACGTCACCGGCGATACCCACGCGTGAGTCCCGTGATACGCGCCGCGCGCCATCGCGATCTTCGGGCGTCCGGTGGCGTGGCGTGCGAGCTCGGTCGCCCACGTGCACACGTCAGAGCCGTTCTTCGCGAACACTGCCCAGTCGGCGAACGGAGTGATCGATACGAGGCGTTCGGCGAGATCAACCCAGAGTGTTGTCGGACCGTTGAAGCAGTTGCCGAGATCGGCGCGGCGACGCACGGCCTCTTCGACGCGCGGATTGCAATGCCCGACGACGATCGGACCGTAGGAGCACATGTAATCGATGTACTCGTTGCCATCGACGTCCCATACGTGCGAACCGCGTCCGCGTTCGAAGAAATAAGGATATGAGCCCATCGTCAGCAGATACGGCATCTGATGGCCGTAGATCCCGCCGGGGATGACTTTCTGCGCGCGTGCGAGAAGGGCTTCGCTCTCTGTGAATTGGTTGAGCTTCATCGATCGTGGACCTCGCAAACAACTTTGGATGAGCGAAGTCTGAGAATCATCCCGACATGAGAAATGGTCAAGAGCGATTTCCAAAAAAAGGAAAGGCGCCCGATGCGCGGGCGCCTTGAAGGAGAACCACCCCAAGCGGGGCGCTACGGGCCTAATGCGTGACGGTAAGGAAGACGGCTTTGCCGCCTGGAATCACTCCGATACGGGCGAGTTCTTCACGGAATTTTGCGCGTGACAGCGGCTTGCAGAGAACCGCGGATGCACCCAAGTCGTAGCAGTGGGCGATATCGCGATCGTAGGCCGAGCTGGTGATCACGACGATTGGCACATCCTTGCAAGCCTCCTGTGCGCGCACGGCCGAAAGAACGGCGAAGCCGCCGTTCTCCGGCAACCGAAGATCGACCATGAACAGGTCGGGATGGTCATCGTCGGTGAAATGGCCAATTAGACCAACAGCCTCTTCAGCGTTTTCGGCATGAATCAGCTCAATTCCATCGCCGAGTACCTGCTTGGCGACGGACAGCGCGACAAAAGCATGGTCGGCGTTATCTTCGACGAGAAGAATTCTCAGCCCGTCAAGGTTGCGCCGTTCTTCCAATTCTTTGAGCGTCATTCGTCCGTTTCCCGAGGGTCAAATTATCTCGCTGGTACCCCTGCTGTTGTATCCAATTGGCGTGCCAGTATTTTAGAGATATAGTTTAGCTGCCGTCGGTAATAATCGCAGATAGTCTGTCTTTGCAAACCCTGACGTTAAGAGTCGCCTAGGCGGTCGAACACACTTTGCTATGGGAATCGACGCTGTTTCGTGGCGCCGCGCGCCGATTGTGTTTATTTGCGGAACTTTTCCGACGTGGCGTTTAAGACACACTATCGTTGCGAAAATGTGCCGCTCTGACACAGAACCGACCTGCCATAACGCAGAAAACATGGTGTGCGGCCTATAATGGGACGCCCGGACCATTTCCCGTCGCGATTCCTGACCGCAATCATCGATTCGAAAATCCTCAACCATCCTGCGCTGCGCCGATATACGGCGCTGGTCCGCGAGGACCTGTCGCAAACATATTCGCGCGACATCCAGAAGTGGCTGTTGATCGCGCCGATCATCGGCGTGATCAGCGGTCTTGCGATTAGCGCGATCGCGATGCTGATACTCGATACGATCTGGATCCGCGTGCTGCCGTACTATCTCGCACATCACTGGGCGATTCTCGCAGGAATCATTGGAGGATTCGTGCTTACGGGCATCATCATGACCCTGTGTACGAACAATCCCAATCTGCATTCCACCGAAGAGATCGTGCGCTCCTACCACGAGCATCGCGGCGATATCGACATGCGGCCGTTCTTCTGGAAGTTGCTTGCTGCAGTGACGACGGTGGGATCAGGTGGGAGCGCGGCGCTGGAAGGCCCAAGCATCTACGGCGGCGGTGCGATCGGTTCATGGCTGTGGACGAAGCTGCGGCGCTTCGGACTGGAATCGCGCGACCGCAGGATCATGCTTATCAGCGGAGCAGGCGCGGGGATGGCTGCGGTATTCCGGGCGCCGCTGACCGGTTTGGTCTTCGCGCTCGAAATGCCCTACAAGGACGACCTTGCACACGAGGCGTTATTGCCGTCTTTGATCGCGTCGGTGGTGTCGTATGCCACGCTGGTGAGCATCGTCGGCGCGCAGCCTTTGTTTTCATTCGGCAGCAGTGGCGCCAAATTTCAGAGCGTCGACGTATTCTGGTCCGCGCTGCTTGGATTGGTTATCGGAATCGTTTCGATTTTCTACGACATTACGTTTCGCCGCGTGCGCTCGTATTTCATCGCCGCGCCCGTGCCTCACGTCGCGAAGCTCCTTGTTGGCGGTGTGGGGACGGCGCTTTGCGGAGTCGCCTTCATCACTCTTTATCCGGGCGATCTAATACCGGTCGGACCGAATTATGAGGCGGTTCGCGAAATTCTCTCGCGTCCGCTCCCGACCGAGCTTTTGCTGACCTTCGCTGCGTTCAAACTCGGCGCGACGATCTTCTCACTCGGGTCCGGCGGTGTGAGCGCGATGTTCGTGCCGGTGCTGCTCGCCGGAGGATGCATCGGGAGTGCGTTTGCTCAATCGGTGGTGCATACGAGCGCGCTCGATCTTTACGCCGCGGTCGGGATGGCCGCGTTCATCGCGGGCGGATACAAAGCTCCGATGACGGCTGTAGTATTCGTCGCCGAAACGACCGGCCATCATTCGTTTCTCATGCCCAGTCTGATCGGAGCCGCGGTGGCGTATGCGGTATCCGGCGAGGCTTCCGTGTCGGGCGATCAGCGGCTGCATGAGATGGCCAGGCTCGCAGAACTGTCGGGGATGAAAGTCGCCGACGTTATGCAGCGTCGCGTCGTCGGCGTAGCCGCCGAAACCACGGTCGCGGCGTTCGCGGCCGGCATCGCGCGCAATCATGCGCATACGTTTTTTCCCGTGCTGGACGGCGAGAAAGCATGCGGGCTTGTCTCGATGGCGGCGCTGGCTCGCATTGCGCCGGATAGATGGTCGGATACGACGATCGGGCAGGTGGCAGAGCACGAACTGACGACCGTCGGCCCGGATTGCGATCTGATGGAGGCGCTGCGGCTGTTGGTCCGCGAGGATCGGCCGCAGATGCTTATCGTCGTCGACGACGAGCGCAGCGGACGAATTCAAGGAATCGTCACGAAATCGGATCTGCTGCGCGGACTGGAAGCCACACCGTCACACCGCGAATAAGTACCGAGCAGACTGGCGTCAGCGCGGGAGATTGATCTCGATCGGCGCGCCGTAGTCGTCGATATTCTGAAACGCGTAGGGTAAAAATCGACTCGCTTCAACCTTGCCGATCGCTCTGGCCTGCGCGTAGATGTCGGCCTCCATGTAGGTCGCGCCGCGATATTCGACGATCTCGATTTCCTTGAGCGGATCGTGATGCGCTTGCGCAAAGGTGACTTTGCCCGTGCCGCGCCGGATGACTTTGGCCTCGTTGCGGAACTCGGCCAGAACCAGGATTGGATCGAATTCCAGACCGCGTCCGTTGGCCGAATGCATGAACTTGAAATGAAAGCGGGCGCTCGCGATCGGTCCCGTTACCGGAACGTTTTCCGTCATCCGCGCTTCGAGCTGAATGTAAGGTACTCCAAACCGCTCCAGCGAGCCGCGTAGCACATCGCCGTCGCTTTGCAGCATCACGCGCGCCTGCTTCTTGGGCTCGCCAAACAGCTCGCGGCCGAAGATTATCGCGACATCGGTCGACATCGGCATCGCAAGACAGTGGTTCGCCTCGATACCGTTGTATTTGGCGGCCACATCGACAACGCCGCCCGCGAACGGCCCCACGCAATTCGAATCGCCGAATGTGCATACACTGACTGTCACCAGGGGCTCGCTCGCAGGCTCCAGCGGGGGAGGCAGGACTTCGCGCACGATTTCCGGGCGCGTGAGATAACTCACGCTGAACATTCTGCCCTTGAGAAAAGCGGGTTGCGCGAGCCGTTCCTCGATACGACGGATATTTTCGCTGTCCAGCACCCAGCCTTTGGTAATCATGTTCAACTCCCTTGTCGTGCGCAGACCGATATTGAAGCGCTTCGGTTCAAGCTGGTCCTAGCACCACGGGAGCGGAACTGCCAAACGCAGATTCCCTATGAGACGCCGGGAGGCGAAATGAGGAAGGCGCTGTGAGGGTGAGGCTTTGCCCAGGTGGCGAGCGCGTTCAATTGTTGCCGGCGGCGCCCTGGATCGTCTGATCCACGTTGGCCAGCGGTCTGGTCACCAGTGCATTACCGAGTTGCTGGTAAGCCACGTAGCCGACGATGACGAGTGTGGCAAGAATCATCGCGTACTCTGTCATCGTTTGCCCTGAGCATTGCCAATGTTTCGCGATGGAAAACATACATCGACCCGGTATATTCGCGGCGCAATAGACGTGCCAGATACGCTCTCGATCCGAGCTGCGTCGATAAGGCCCAATGGGGCATATCCTGCCATAATCGGCAGTGTTGGAGCAAATCTCTACTCTTTGGATGGTCGAATAGCGCCGTATCGTGTGATTGACAAGTTCTGCGATGCTGTTGCCCCGATGACACAGCATCGCGATCCGCTATGGTTATCGTAATTCGATCTTTGCAACGCGGTCCGGACGGGTTTTGCCTGCGACCGAGGGGGAGAGTCACTCGATGACGTTTTTGAAGAATGCCTGGTACGCCGCCGCCTGGGCTGACGAAATTAAAGACGCTTTCCTGGCGCGCCGGATTCTCGAGGAGCCCGTGCTGATGTTTCGACGTGAAAACGCGAGCGCGGTCGCCCTGGCCGATCGATGTCCGCATCGGTTCGTTCCGCTTAGCATGGGCCGTCGCCACGGCGATGTCGTTGAATGCGTCTACCACGGCCTGCGCTTCGACGGTGCAGGAATGTGCGTTCACAATCCGCACGGCGACGCCATTGCGAAAGCCTTGCGCGTGCGAACTTATCCCCTCGTGGAGAAATATCGGGCGCTTTGGATCTGGATGGGCGATCCGAGTCGCGCCGACCCTTCGCGCATACCGGATTTTTCCTTTTTGAATGATGACGCGCACTTCACGACCGTCACCGCGACCAGCCGGTTCGACGCGAATTACGAATTGATCACCGACAACCTGCTGGACCTGACGCACGTGTCGTACCTCCATACGCCGTCATTCGGCCCGACCAATATCGCGCAATCGGAAATGGAGGTCCGCGAAAGCGGGGCAACGGTCTACTGCAATCGCCTGTGCCGCAACGATTTGTCGCGCCCGCCGATTCGACAGGCGCTCGTGTCTCATGAAGGAGCGGTCGACTTCTGGCTCGACATGCGATGGGACCCTCCGGCGAATCTGCGCTTCGATATTGGAGTGACGCCTGCGGGGAGACCGCGCAGCGAGGGACTGCACTCGTTGGAACCGCATCTGATAACGCCGGAAACGGCCACTTCGGCGCACTATTTTTGGGGTGATTCGCGTGATTACATGCGCGACGATCCGGGCCTGAGCAAAAGGTATATCGAACTGCTGCGCGTCGTATTCGATGGTGAGGACAAGACACTTATCGAAGCGCAGCAGCGCTTGATGGGGACGCCGGATCTGATGTCGCTTGGCCCGGTTCACCTCAAATGCGACGGCGGAGCAGTCCGCGCTCGCGAAATTCTTTCGAAGTTGATCGCCGCACAGGAGCGCGCCGCAAAAGCGGGGTAACCGCAGCCGGAGGAAGCAGAGACGTCGCTGACCAGGAAGCTGTCCGCCAGCAGGTGCCATCGCCCGAGCGCGCGACGCTGACAATCCCCGACGGATGCGCGGCGCGGGTGACCGCTCTGGCGGGAAAGGCTATCCGACGGCTCGGAGGGAAAAATCTTTACCATGGTCCGATGCGGATGAATGTGCGGCGGTTCGAGATCGTCACTGTCAAAGTGAGTCGCGAAAAAAATTTCCTCAAACCGGTCAAAAAAGATTGATTGAAGTTTTGAAATCACTATGTTGATCGCTTGTCCGTACTCGATTTCTGCGAATGCGATGCGGGCAGAGGGAAACTTAAAATGAGGGAGCGTTAGCTGGGCATGGAAGAGACCGCGGTCATCCGCACCGTTTATGACTATCCCGTCGCAAGCCACGTCTGCACCGACGAGTCCGTTCGCTACGTAAAACTTGTCCGCCGCAACGGCAACCAACCATCAGGCCAGTGCGGCAGATGCGGCGTTGGCTTCGTCTATGTGAAGCCCAAGCGTTCGTCCGTTCAGCATTTCGACGGCGACGGAGCTACGCACTTCTAAGCCTGTCGGCGACGGCATCTGCGCCGTCCCCGCCTTTCCCACACCTCAACGAAGCCAGGCAAAGCCCTTGCGGCTCAGGGATAGGACTGTTCTGCGGCAGTCTCAGCGCGACAGTGATGCGGAGTCCTGATTCCTGGATTGGTCAGCGCTTGTCTGCGATCGCACCAGCTCGATCTTGGGGCCGCGATAGTATCGTTCGAGTTGTCCGCCGACGAACGCCAAGCCATCAGCGGGATCGAAAAACGCGACCAGCTTGGGCAGGAACGGTTGAATCATGAAATTCCAGAAGCCGAAATCCGCCTTCAGGTCAGCCCTCATCACGGTCGCCGGATAACGATTCCATCGTCGCTCACCCGAGGGCTTGATTTCGACTTTCAGCAGGCGTGGAGCGCCCGCGCAATTGAACGCGTGCAGCTCGGTTGCGGAGGAACCGCTGCGGCGCATCGCGGCCTGAATCGGGATAAGCAGGCTCGCTCCCGCGTACGTGTCCGACGGAACGTCCAACGTCGCCGCTTTTCGCTCGCCAGACGGAGACGAGAGAAAGTTGACGCACGATGCCTCTCCCGTTTTGGTATCGAGGCTGGCGTCGTATTCGGTCGATTGATCGGCGCGGAAAAATGTATGGCGGAAGCGCAGCAGCTCCGGAACATCACTGTCGGGGTGCTGCTCGAGGCTGTCCTGCTCGAGGTCGTATTCGCCGCTTTGGTATCGATCTTCGCCGGTTATCGTGAGGTTCGCGCCTTCGTATTCGAAAACGTAGCGCGCGTGACCGATAACCGCCCCGCTCGCGGGATTCAGGATGTCGAACTCCGTCATCGTCGACCGATGACCCTGGGCGGAAACGTTCGCGGGGCCAATTGCAATCAGAACGGCGACTCCCACAAGGATGCGAGCGGCGGTTGCGCGGATACTGTGAACCAGTATGCGGCTTTGTTCCGAGGGCTTCATCGATTAGCGGCTTGTGCTCGCGAAAACAATCTGGGACGTTGATCGCGCATACAAGTCTGGCTTATGGCAACGGATCGAAACAACCCCGCCACCGTCTCGATGGAAGCGTCTTCGGCATCCTTGGACGACCGCGCGAACAGCGGATTTCTGTCCGCCCTCATCGGCTCGCAGGACCGATATCTGTGGTCGCTGCTGGGGCTGTTGATGTCGGTGACGGTGTTCGAGGGATACGACGTCACGATTTTCCATCTGTGTACGCCGGATATCGCACGCACCTTCCATCTCAACGATCGCTCGGTCGGCACGATGGCGTCGTTCGTGCGGTTGGGCGGGATGCTCGCGTTTTTCGTGGTCGCGTTGTCCGACCGTATCGGACGCAAGCCCATCGTTTCGGCCACTGTGCTGCTCTACGCGTTTTTCACTTTCCTTACCGCGATTTCCCGCGGGCTGTGGAGCTTCACGCTATTTCAAGCGTGCGCGCAGATTTTTCTTTCTGCTGAATTCGCCGTCGCGATCATCATGATAAGCGAGGAGTTCGTCGATTCGGCACGCGGTCGCGGCGTCGCGATGCTTCATATGGTCGGCCTGCTTGGAGTCGTCGCGGGCGGCGAACTTTACGGATACATGGCCGATTCGCGCTTCGGCTGGCGCGGCATGTATTTCATTGGAATCATCCCGCTATTGCTGGTTGCCGTGATGAGGCGAAACCTGCGCGAGACGCGCCGCTTCATCCGCCTCGAAACCGAAGCCGCCCCACGCGAGAGCTTCGACCCGATCGACACAATCGCAAAGGCGTTCGCTGCTTTTCGCGGCGTGTATCGTCGCCGACTACTACTGATCGCGGCGTTGTGGAACAGCGTCGGTCTGGTCGGCGCTCCCGCGGTTACGTTCTTCAGCCTCTATGCAAAACGCGATCGTCACTGGACCTCGCCACAGATAGGGCACGCGATCGTTATCGCATACCTGCTCGGCACCCTCGGTCACGTCGCGACCGGATGGATGCTTGATCGATTCGGGCGGCGACCGACGGCCTGCCTAACTTACGTAGTCGGTGCGTTCTCGATACTTGCTCTTTTCCAAACGGCGTCGCACGGCGCGATGCTCATCGCGCTCTGCGTGATGGTGTTCGCGTTTCAAGGATCGCGGACCGCGACGGCGACCTATTCCGCAGAACTTTTTCCGACCGAAATCCGCGGGTCGGCGTACGGGCTTACCGTCCAAATCCTCGGTCAAATCGCGGGGCTGTTCACGCCATTCATTATAGGCGCGATGTCTCATTCGGTCGGTGGGCTTGGCAACGCGGTAGCGATCGTCAGCGTCGGCCCGCTTATCGGCGCAATCATCGTTATGACGCTCGCACCGGAAACGCGCGGGCGCAGCCTCGAAGATCTCGCGATCGTCGCGACCTGAACTGAATCGCCGGGGAATCTGGATGCTCGATTCGGCATTGGGACGCAGTCCTGCAGTCCGCCATCTGCAATCGATGGCGGCGCGCGCGCTCGATGGCGTCGGGATGACGCCGGATGTCGCCACTATCATCGGCGTCGCAGTTGGAGTGGTGGCGGGAGTCGCTTTCGGCGCCGGAGCGATCGCGCCAGGAATCGCGATGCTCGCGTTAAGCGCGGCAATGGACGCGATTGATGGAACAATCGCTCGCGAGCGGGCGACCGCGACCGCCCATGGCGGCCTCCTGGACCTCTGCTCGGATCGTGTGGTCGAAGTCGCCGTTATAATCGGCATCGCCTGGCAGCGCCCCGAGATTCATTTCCCCGCCTTCGTGCTCGTCGCGAGCTGGTACGTCAATATCACGGTGTTCCTCGCGGTCGGCGCCGCGCTCGAACATAAGGGCCCGAAACTTATCGAATACCCGCCGGGAATTCTGGAACGGACCGAGGCGCTGATTTTCTTCATTGTTCTGGCGATCGCGCGTCCGATCGGCCCGATACTTTGCTGGGCGTTCACGGCGCTCGAAATCGCGACCGGTATCCAGCGATTCATCTTCGGATGGCGAACGATTGGCCGACTGTGATGGTTGCGCCTTTTGGACGCTGCTGAAACAATGCATCGCATCAGGCCGCGCCGAGGGGCATTCGCGCGCGGCTTTATAATGCGACGTCTCGAGACCATCATCGTCATCCTCGCCCTTGGCTTCTACGTCTGGTTCCTGAGTCATTTCGGAACGGCGCAGGTCTTTGCCTACGTTCGCGCTGTCGGATGGGGTCTGGGGCTGACGATCGCGCTGGAAGCGCTGGCGCGAGCGGCCAACACGCTCGGATGGCGGGTCGCGCTCGGCCACTATGGCCGAAACGTTGGATTTTTCGAGTTGTTTTTCGCGCGGATCGCCGGCGAAGCGGTCGACTACGTGACGCCGTCGGCGCAACTCGGCGGCCAATTCGTGATGGCGATGATGGTCCGGCGACGGGTCGAGATGGCTGCCGGGCTTGCGACGGTTATCGTCGCGGCGCTGTGCGAGATGATCGGCCAGATTGCGTTCATCATCCTCGCGCTGCTTTTCTCGATTCGCCTGGTTCCGTTCGCAGCCGGCATGTACTGGGCGATCGTCGGAGGTTTTCTGCTGGCGGTTGCCCTCGCGGCAGGATTTTTTTTCGTCCAGACCAAAAACCCGTTTACCTTTCTGCTCAGCGCCGCCGCGCGTCTGCCGATTCCCGGAATCGAGACAGCGGAGTATCGAAGCTCTGCCGAAGAAGGCGACACCATACTTCGCGAGTTCTACGTGCGTCATCGCGGGCGGCTCCTCGCTTCGTCTATGTGTTATCTGTTTGCGTGGAGCCTCGGTCCGGTCGAGATATGGTTTCTGATGTGGATCCTCAATCAGCGCGCCTCGTTTGAGACGGCGCTGCTGGTCGAGGCGCTTGGACTTTTGATCGAGCGCGCGACATTTCTGATCCCGGCCAAACTCGTGAGCCAGGAGGGCGGCAAGGCTCTTATTCTGTCCATGCTTGGCTATCCAGCCGGCGTCGGCTTTGCGATAGGGCTATTGCGTCGGTTCAAAGAGATGGTTTGGGTGATGTTCGGGCTGGCGAGTTTGACGATTCATCGGCTTACTATCGGGGTAGCAACGGATAACGCAACATCGCACGACGGCGGTGAGATCGTGCGCCTTCGCAGAGTGCCCGGAGAGGAATTATGAAAAACCGAATCTTGTTCTTGGTAGGCGCGGCTCTCGCCGCCGGTATCGCCCAGTCTGCGTCTGCCGGCGTCGTCATCACCGAGAAAGATACCGTGACGGGTGGACCTCAGCCGGGCAGCAACGAGCGCACAACGATGATCCAGGGCAACAAGCGCAAGCTCATCGTCGGCGATGGCCAGATGATCACCAATCTGGACAACAAGACTGTCACCGTCATCAGCACGCAGAGAAAGATGTATTCGGAAATGCCCATGCCGTCGGGGGATGCGTCGGGGCGGATGGCAGCCAACCAGCGGTTCCAAGCCTCGGATTTCAAGAAAACCGGCAAGAGCAGGACCATCGTTGGTTACAAGTGCGACGATTACCAAAGCACCGGCAAGTTTCCGATGGGCGAGTTTGTCATGACAGTCTGTATATCGAAGGACGCGCCCGGAGCCGCCGAATTCACAAAATTCACAGATTCCCTACAGGCCCAAGTTAAACAAAAAGACAATAGCGTTCCCAAAATGCCCGAGGGCGTTCCCCTCGCCCAGGAAATGACCACCAAGGTCACGGAGGACGCCCTCAAGAACCTGCCCCCGGAAGCTGCGGCTGCAATCCGCCAGAAGATGGCCGCGCAGGGCCCTATCGTCAACAAGTCTGAAGTGATCAAGATCGCCGCGGAGAATTTTCCGGAGAGCACCTTCGCGCCGCCTTCCGGATACACGAAACAGGTTATGCCTCCGCGACCGACCTCACCGCCTCCGATGCCGCCGCCGGCGATGAAACCGATTTTACCAAGCCCGGCTGCGACGCCGGCAAAATAAGTCCCGACCCGTTGAAAGGAATTGAAATGAGAAAACATTCAGCTGTTGCCGTCGCGGTTGCTTCCGCGACCTTTGCGATAAGCGCCGCGGCGCAGGCCGGCATCGTGCTTACTGAGAAGGAAACCGTTTCGGGCGCCGGTCCCCAGGCCCGCGTCACCGAGCGTACCGTCTCGATCCAGGGCTCGAAGGAAAAGATCTCCGGCGAAGATCGAGACATGATAGTCGACCTCGACAAAGGCCTTGTTTACGTGCTGATTCCGTCGCGCAAGGTTTATATCGAATTGCCGTTGCAGGGCATGATCGCGCGGATGGCGAGCGGACCCGCATTTTCCGTTGGCGATTTCAAAAGCACCGGGAAGAGCCAGACTGTGGCCGGATACAAGTGCGACGAATACACGGGGACCGGCAAGAGCATGATGGGCGAGTTCACGATGAACTCATGTTTTTCGAAGTCCGCGCCGTCTGCCGCCGATTACTCCAGCTTCATGAAGAAAATGATGGCGAAGCTGAAGGACGCCTCGCAATCGGTTTCGGCCAGCTTTCCCGATGGAGTGCCGCTTTCGCAAACCGCCACGACTTCGATGAAGAACGCGTCGCTCCCAAACATGCCTCCCGAGATGCAGCAGCGTTTAGCGAACCATCCTCCCATCGTTCGCACCACGGAGATCACCAAGCTTGAGGCGAAGGATCTTCCCGACAGCGCTTTCGCTCCCCCCGCCGGATTCACAAAGCAGGAGATGCCGGCCGGTCACGGAATGGGAGGTCCCGCCGCGGGCGGTCCTCCTCCGATGAGCGGCGGTACGAGCACGATGGGTGGTGGCGCGTCGAGCGAAGCTCCGGCAGGAAATCCGGCTCTGACGCCTCCGATGCCGAGTCACTGATTAGGAAAGGATGAGAGCGCGAAAGTGCGCTCTTGGAAAAATTAGGCGGCGCGAGCGTATCAAACGCTCGCGCCGCATCGTTCCAGCCTTCGCCCCGGGGGTGCAAACCGAATCGGTCAGCGATTGCGTCCTTCAATCGCACTGAGCCTGCGTGCGAGAAATCTGCGCTCAGGCTCCGTCTTCACCAGCGCCAGCGCGCTGCGATATGCGTCCGCCGCCTCTTCCCGCCTTCCCAATCGTCGCAGCAGGTCGGCGCGCGCCGACCACATCAGATAGTAGTCGTGAAGCTCGCCGCGCGCGCGAAGCGAATCAACAATTGCGAGGCCTTTTTCAAAACCATCCGCCATCGCGACCGCAACCGCATGATTGAGTTCGACGACAGGCGACGGGGCGATACGCATCAGGTAGGCGTATAGCGCGGATATCTCTCGCCAATCGGTTGCGGCAGCAGTTTTCGCGCGAGAATGCGCCGCCGCGATCGCTGCCTGAATCGCGATCGAATCCGCAGGCGCCATTCGTACCCCGTCGTCGAGCAGCCTTAGTCCCTCGCGAATCTGCTCGCGATTCCACTTCGAGCGATCCTGATCCTCGAGCAGCACGATGTCGCCCTCGGGGCTCAAGCGGGCCGCCCGTCGCGCGTCGTGAAGCAACATCAAGGCGAGCAGTCCGCGCGGCTCCGCACGGTCCGGCATCAAGGCGTGCAGGAGACGTCCCAATCGAATCGCCTCCGCGCATAAATCGGCACGCACGAGACTATCGCCCCGCGTCGCCGCATAGCCTTCGTTGAAGACCAGGTAGATGACCGCGATCACGGCTTCGAGCCGCTCGTGGAGAATCTCATCGGGCGGAACTCGATACGGGATTCCTGCCTTGCGAATTTTGCGCTTCGCCCGCACCAGCCGCTGCGCCATTGTCGCAGCCGGCACAATGAAGGCGCGGGATATTTCCTCAACCTGAAGTCCGCAGCGTCCGCAACGCCAGCGCTATCTGCGCGTCGGTCGCGAGCGCCGGATGACAGCACGTGAAGATGAGCCGCAGCCGCTCGTCGGGAATCGCATTGTCGTCGCTGTCCTCGTCGTGCGTCATTTCTATTGCCTGCAGGCGGGCGAGTTCTTCACGCTTTTGATCAAAGTTGATCCCGCGGCGTATCCGATCGATCGCCTTGTGCCGCGCGGTGCCGATGATCCACGCGATGGGATTGCGCGGCGCTCCTTCGCGAGGCCATTTCTCGGCGGCGATCGCGAACGCTTCCTGCGCGGCGTCCTCGGCGATGTCGAAATCGCCGAGGACATGAATCAGCGTCGCGAGGATTCTGCCGAACCCCTCATGGTAGATTCGCTCAAGAACAACTTGGGCCATCACGCAACTTGGACTTTTGCGGCCGCGGCGGGCACGGCGCGGTCTTAGCGCGGCGTCGGCACGACTGGACGCACCTCAACCGATCCGTAGCGCGCACCGGGAATTCGCGCCGCGATCGAGGTCGCTTCGTCGAGGTCCTTCGCCTCGATCAGGTAATATCCGCCGAGCTGTTCTTTGGTTTCCGCAAACGGCCCGTCGACGGTTGTCGTTTTGCCGTCGCGGACCCGGACGGTCGTGGCGTTGGCGGTGAATTCAAGCCGATCGCCCGCCTTGTACTTGCCCGCCTTCACAATGTCCTGAGTGAAGGCCATGTACTCCTTCATGATCGGTGCGAGTTCCGCATCGCTGGGGCGCTTTTTTTCGTCCTGATAGATCAGCAGCATATATTGCATCTCAGGTGACCTCCGTGGCGCTATCTGCCACGCCTATAGTCGAACTGCGACTTGCAGGATCGACAGCTCCAAAACGAAAGAGCGGGGCCTTAAGACCCCGCTCCGGATGTCATTCATGCCTCGGGCGGCAATTCCGCCCGCACCGCAAATCGGTCCTACGCGGTTGCGCGCGCGGCTTCCGCGTTTGCCGGCTTGGCGGGAGCGTTGAGCGCAGCACACGCATTCCAAAGCCACGTCGCAGTTGAAAACTCATCTTCGCAGAATAGCTTCAAGGCTTCTTTGGTCTGCTCGTCTTCCTTGATCAACGCGATGAACTCCTGGATTGGCTTCACCGCGTCCTTCGGCTCACCCACCACGCGCGTGAACATCAGGAGCTTCTCGTTGTCGGGAATCGACGGATCGGCGAGCGTATCGCGGAACTTGCGACCCTGCTCGGTCTGCCCGGCCCGCTTCTCGCCGCCAAGCTCGAGCAGGCGCTGTTCGAAGATCCGCGAATGATACGATTCGCGCTCGGATACCATCCTGAGCCCGCTGCGGATGCAATCGGTCGTGCAGACGGCCGCCCATGCCGCGAACGCCTCACCGCCTCCGGCCTCGCCGGCGCGGACCTTGTCGAGGAAGCTTACGATCGCATCGCGCTCGCATTTGTAGCTTTTGCCGAAAGCTTTGAAGCCGCCGCCGTTGCTTCCGGCCTTGCCTTCGAGCTTTGCCATTTCGGATTCAAAGGTTGCCTCGGTGATGAGTCCCGAGCGATAGGCGCGCATGAGTTGTCTGAATTCAAAGTCGGTATTCATCGCAGTGCCCTCCGTTGGATGGATATCGATCCGGCTCGGAAAGCATAAGACCCGGTGTGCGAGAGAGTCAAACTGGAAAGGTCGCGACGATCTCTCGCATCGCGGACGCGATTTCCGCATCATCCCTGATGCCGCCGCGGGTTTCCCGGCATGAGGAGCAGCCATGAGCGAATTCACCCATCGATTCGTCAACACCAACGGCATCAGGATGCATCTGGTCGAAGCGGGCCAAGGTTTTCCGGTCGTGATGTGCCACGGATTCCCGGAACTCTGGTACTCGTGGCGTCATCAGATTCGCGCTCTCGCCGACGCGGGCTTCCGCGCGATCGCGCCCGACCAGCGCGGCTACGGCGACACGGATTGTCCCGCGCCGATCGAGGCGTACGCGCAAAGGAATATCGTCGCGGACGTTATCGGGATGCTTGACGCGCTCGCGATCAAGAGGTGCGTCATCGTCGGCCACGATTGGGGCGGGATGACGGCGTGGAATGCGCCGCTGATGTACCCGGATCGAATCGAGCGCGTGATCGGCGTCAACACTCCCTTCATGCCGCGCGTCGCGATGAAGCCCACCGATGCGATGCGCGCGATGGCGGGCGGGAACTTCCATTACATCCTGTACTTCCAGACGCCCGGCGTCGCCGAGGCCGAACTCGAAAAGGATGTTCGCCGCTCGCTGCGGGGTTTCTATCAGGACCCGGCGAATATCGATCCCGAGGAGATGCGCAAGGCGCCTCCGGGCGTGTTCGGACCGGCCGGCGGAGGCATCCTCGATCGGCTGCCAGACGCGCCGCACGGCAAGTTCCTCACCGATGCCGACTTCGACGTTTTCGTCAAGGCATTCGAGAAGACCGGCTTTCGCGGCGGACTGAACTGGTATCGCAATCTCGATCGCAACTGGGAGGACAGCGCGAATCTCCCGCAGCGCGTTGATGCGCCCGCATTGATGATTACCGCGGAGCTCGACGTGGTGTTGCGTCCCGAGATGGCGGAGGGGATGAGCACCTGGGTCCCGAACCTTCGCAAGACCGTGCTCATCAAGGGGTCGGGTCATTGGACGCAACAGGAGAAGCCGGCAGAGGTAAATCGCGCGATGATCGAGTTCCTGGCGGATTTGAAGAAGTAGCCGGTTCTTGCAAACGGGCTAGATGACATCGATGCGGGCGCGCTGCTTCGCGGCCGAGGCGAGCTTGCGATCGCAGGTCAGCAGCGTAGCATCCAACGCCTCGGCGAGCGCCACGTAGGCGGCGTCATACGCGGTAAGGTTGCTGCGAAGCTGCCAGATCCTTTCGAGCAGTACATCGTGCGGATACCTAGTCAGCGAGAGATCGCGCAGATCCCGAAGTGCTTCTTCGGCGCGAACCGGAGCCAGCGTACCGGCCATCACGAACCGTCTGAGCGCGTGTGCAACTTCAAGGTCAATCAGATGCGGCGCATAGAGCGACACTCCGGAAAAAACCCGAGTTTCGACCCGGCTTCCGATGGAGGTTCGAAGGAGCAGCTCTATAGCGGCAGACGCGTCGACTACGATCACCGCGCGTCACGTTCGGCACGAACGGCATCAGCCGCCGATTCCGGTAAAACGGTAGGCGTTCTCTGCCGAAGGCGTTCGCGCAATTCGTCGGGCGTCGGGCGCTGCGCAATCCGGCGCATCTCGGCGAGCAAATAATCCGACAGCGACATCCCCGCCAGCGCCGCGCGCGCTTTCAACGAGCGATGGAGCCCATCCGGCACGTTTCGTATCTGGATCATGCGCGGCATGCTGCAAGCATAGTTGCATGTTTGTCACATGTAAATCGGCAACAAACACAAATCGCAGCAATCTGACGATTCTAGACAGGCCGCCGAGGCGGCTTGAGTTCGTCGCGAGTCGACTCGAAGCGCCTGAAAGGTCCGACGCCGCGAAACTTCTTTATCTTGGCGGGCCATTCGGTCGAACGAGATCGAGGAGTTGTTCGTCGCAGATTCACGAGAGTACCTTTTCATGCGTCCGGACGACGCGCATGCTGACGTTCCTCGTCTGGTGGGGCTGCTCCCCAGATAAGAACGTCGGGGCAAAGGTCTGCGCCATTAGGCCAGATCACGGTGCCGCCCTCGACTCGCACTTTCGTGAATTCCTCGGGTTCGCTCCGGATTTTCTCAAACACCGGGCCAGTCAGAAGCTCCGATACCTGGCGTTCGATCACCGAGCCGTCGGTCAGGGTTAGCCTGAGCGATAGATTTTTAAGCGGCGTGACTTTGGCGATTCTGAGAAGAGCCATTTTGAACCAGGGCCGAAAAAACTGCGAGTTTAAACATATCTTGGAAGTCATCCTGAGCGAAGCGAGATTTTTCCGAGCGAAGTCGAAGGATCTCGCCCGGTCTTCCGGGCGTCATTCCACAGCGATGCTTAACGCGCGACAAACCGCGCGAGATACTTCACTCCCGCAACCTTCGTTCAGGATGACGATCAGCCGAAGCCGTTTAGGAACCTCTCATTTTTTCGCAAACTCTCAGGATGGGCGATTCCAACTCTTTGACAAAGCTATGGTCAGTGCCGGCCCTCACTTTCCTTCCGCACCTGTCGATTCCGCTACCAGTTCGATCAGATCGCGCACGCGCATTTGATCCTCGAGCGAGCGCGACTTGAGCGCGTCCTCCATCATCGTCATGCAGAACGGACATCCCACGGCGAGCGTCTTGGGCTGCGCCTCGCTTATCTGATCGAAGCGCTTCTGGTTGATGCGCGTGCCCTCGTGTTCCTCCTTCCACATGCATCCTCCCCCCGCCCCGCAGCAGAAGGTGCGATTCTTCGATTGGTCGACGTCCGCTACGTCCGTTCCGGGAATCGCGCGAAGAGCCGAACGCGCGCCGTCCCATTTGTGATTGTGACGCGCCATGTAACAGGGATCGTGATAGGTGATGCGCTCGTTGATTGCCGCGCGCGGCTTCAAGCGCCCCGCCTGGATCAGTTCGTCGATAAATTCCGCTTCGTGCAGCACCGTGTAGTTGCCGCCGAAGTCAGGATACTCGTTCTTGAGATTATGGAAGCAATGCGGACATTGCGTGACGATTCTGCGCGGCTTGTAGCGGTTGAGCGTCTCGACGTTTTGGGCCGCGACGGTCGCGTATAGATATTCGTTGCCGAGACGGCGCGCGGGATCGCCCGTGCACATTTCCTCGCGCCCGAGGATCGCGAACTTCACGCCTGCCTGCTTCATCAGGCTGGCGAACGCGCGGCTCACCTTCTGATTGCGCTCGTCATACGAGCCCGCGCATCCCACCCAGTAGAGCACGTCGATGTCCGACGGATCCTCGAGCTCCGCCATCTCGCGGATCTCGAGTCCCGCCGCCCATTCCGCCCGCTTTTCCTGACCCAAACCCCACGGATTTCCCTGCACCTCGATTCCCTTGAATGCGCTCGTTGCCTCCTGCGGGAACCGCGATTCCATCAGCACGTCGTAGCGGCGCATATCGACGATACGCTGGATATGCTCGATTCCGACCGGACATCCCTCCTCGCACCATCCGCACGTCGTGCACCCCCATACGGCATCTTCGGTCGCGACTTCGGTAATCATGTCGGGACCTTCCCATACCGGCGCCTCGCCGCCGTTTTGCGCCGCTGCCTTGGCGGCGAGCAGGAAGGGAGCCTTCTGAAGCAGATGCTCGCGCTGCTCGATGACGAGATATTTCGGATTGAGCGTCTTGCCGGTGTTGACGGTCGGGCAATTAATCGTGCATCGCCCGCATTCCAGGCACGACGACATGTCGTGAAGTTGCTTCCACGTGTACTGCTCGATTTGCGATACGCCGAAACCTTCCGCTGTCTCGAAATCCTTGATCGGCGCGAGGCGCCCGCGCGGATTCAGATTGCGGAAGAAAATATTGAGCGGTCCGAAAACGAAATGGCGCAGCTTGGTGAACGGGAAACAGAACAGCAGCGCGTAGACGAGGATCACGTGCGTCGCCCACATGAAGCGATGGAATCCCGCGCCCGCGCCGATACCGCCGAGCATCGCGGCGATCACGCGCCCCACGTATGCCCATTCGGTGAAATCGGGATGCTCTGCGTTGATACGCGCGCCTTCGAGCAGGAGGCCGGTGATGGCGACCAGCAGCATCAGGGTCATCGGCACTTCGTAGCCGAGCCGGTTCTCGAAATTGTCGATGACCTTCTCCTTTGGCGGCGAATTCAAGACAGTCGGCTTGGTAACGAGGCGGCGTCCGAACTCGTAGAGCACGCCCGCGATGAGGACGAGGAAAAACGTGTCCATCGCGGCTTTGAACACGAGATAGAACTGGCCGTAATAGAAATAGAGCTCGAGTCCGACCAGTTTGGCGCCCTCGCGCACGTCGCTGTTGACGAGAACGATCGTGGTTCCGATCGCGAGTCCGATGAATGCAACGTAAAACGCGTAATGCGACCATCCCCAGGATTCGCGCACGATATTGCCCTGCCCGATCGCTTCACGAATCGCGAGCATCAGCCGGCGTGGAATCTGATCGAAACGATTGTCGGGCTGACCGAGCGCGATCATCCGATACCATCGCAAGCCCACGTATACGAAGGTCACCGTCAGCGCGGCGAGCAGCGCGTACATCAGGACGATGAACGCCACGGGGACGTTCCATAGAATCGGGCGGGTTATGGTCTCATTCATCAGACGCGCATCTCCCTCGCGATTTCTTTCACAGATTTTCGCGCGCGAAGCCTGCCCTGAGCGAAGTCGAAGGGCTGTCGCGCGGTTCGCCTCAAGGGCGATTGTCCTCCCCTCGTATCGATGGGGGAACTGCCGAATCGCTCCAGAGTCTTAAACCATCGGGACGCCCGAAAATTCAATGGTGCGCCGGTATGCGGATGGACTATTGAACGGACTTGCTGACGGGGCTGAGACGCGCGAGGATTCTGATACAGCTCAGCATGCGCATTTCCAGGAGCGAGGTGGACCAACGATGAGTCAGACATCCGATATCGCGAAGGCGCTCAAGCAGATGAGCGATGCGTACGTCGAGGCGATCACTACCGTGAGCCGTGCGGTCGCCGACGCCGTCAAGCGGGGCGGCGAGAAGGAAGCGCCGCGGGTCGAGTACTGGCTCAGGCTGGCGCGGATGGGCAAGGACGGATTTGTGACCGCCGTCGAGCAGGGTTTCGAGATGTGGGAGCGCGAGATGCGCCGCACGCTGTCGAAAGTGGCGAGCGAGGTCGAGACTGAGAAGGCGGCTCGCGAGACCCGCCCGCCCAGCGCACTCGATTCCTTCATCGAGAACTGGAACGAGGCGAGCAAGACATTCCTTGACACCGTCGGATCGAGCGATTTGGGCAAGGAAGCGCGCAAGCAGGCCGAGCAGTTCGCCTCGACGATGCGCGACGGCTTCAAGGCCTGGCAGAAGATGTGGTCGCAATCGAAGGAGTGAGAACCGCTACCTCCAAAGAAATGGATTCCATCAACGCTTTTGGTTGATCGTCATCCTGAACGAAGGTGGCCGCTGCGGCCATCCTGAGCCGAAGGCGAAGGACCCTCTGGGCCGAAGTGAAGGATCTCGCGCGGTCCTCCGCGCGCTAAGCTTGGGTTTTTTGACGCCCGGAAGACCGGGCGAGATCCTTCGACTCCGCTCGAAACGATCTCGCTTGCTCAGGATGACGAGGAAGGAGAGTCTATGGCGCTCAACAAGGAACTATGGCGGATGAGCGCGGTCGAGATGGCTGCGCATATCAAACGCAAACGCATCAAGCCGATCGAGGCGGTCGACGCGGCGCTCGCGCAGATCGAACGGCTCGATCCGCAGCTCCACGCGTTCTGCGCTGTCGTCGCCGAAGAGGCCCGAATCGAGGCGCGTCGAATAGGAGCCGCGATTGCGCGCGGTCGCGATCCTGGTCCGCTCGCCGGCGTTCCCGTGAGCATCAAGGATCTCATCTTCACCAAGGGGATTCCCACCGTGTCGGGATCGGTCGCCTATCGCGATTTCATCCCCGAGGAAGACGACATCGCGGTCGAGCGGCTCAAGGCTGCCGGCGCGATCATCCTGGGCAAAACCAACGTTCCCGAGTTCGGCTACAGTCCCACAGGTCACAATCCGGTGTTCGAAACGACGCGAAACCCGTGGAACACCGCGATGACCTCGGGCGGATCGAGTGCGGGCGCCGCAGTCGCCGTCGCGACCGGGATGGGGCCGCTCGCGCTCGGCAGCGACGGCGGAGGCTCGGTGCGGATTCCGGCGGCGCATTGCGGGCTCTACGGGCTCAAGCCGTCGTTCGGAAGGATTCCGCTCTATCCGGGCGCGCGCGACGAGCGGTATCCCGGCGCCTCGGGATGGGAGACGATCGAATGCTACGGGCCGCTCGCGCGCACGGTAGCGGACGCTGCTCTGATGACCTCGGTGATGGCGGGTCCGGACATGCGCGATCGTCACAGCCTGCCCAAGGCTGATTTCAACTGGACGCGCGCCACGCGCGGCGGAATCAAGAAGCTTCGCGTCGCTTACAGCGAGGATTGGGGCTACGCGGCGGTCGATCCGGCGGTGCGCGAAATCGTGGGCAGCGCCGTGCGCGTGTTTGAGCGCGATCTCGGATGCGCCGTTGAGGCGGCGAATCCCGGATGGGACGATCCGTTCGCGATATTTTTCGGCGTGATGATCGCGGAGAGCGATTTGAAGGGGATGCGTGAGCTGGTCGCGCAGCACGGTGCGAATATGTCATCGCATCTGGTGGACTGGATGACGCGACCGTGGACGGCGGAGGATCTCACCAGCGCCAACGTCGGGCGCAAGGCCGTTGTCAACAGGATGTGGAAGCTGATGTCGCGCTACGATATCCTTGTCACGCCGACGCTCGCGGTGCCTCCGTTTCCGATCCATATGCAGGGGCCGGAGAAAATCGAAGGACGCTACGGACAACCTGCGGCGTGGATTCCGTTTACGTTCCCGATGAATCTGACGGGACAGCCGGCGGCGACGGTTCCGGCGGGATGGACGCGCGACGGTCTGCCGGTCGGGCTCCAGATCGTGGGGCGTCATCTTGACGACGCAACGGTGTTGCGCGCGTCGGCGGCGTTCGAAGAGGCCGCGCCCTGGGCCGATAAATGGCCCCCGATTGTGGCGACTGCGACGCCGTCCGAGGCGCCGGCATGATCGAATCCGCACGCGAGCTTTTCTTGTCACCCTGAGCGGAGGAGCTGCCGGAGTTCCTCGGCTGCGCTCGGGACAGGTCCCTGGTAAACGCGGAGCTATCTATTTCACAGATCTTGGCGCGCAACACACTTCGCTCAGGATGAAAAACAAGAACGCGTCGCAGAGGCGGCGGCGTTACTGATTCAACTCGACGATTGTGGCGCCTGCGCCGCCGTGGCGGGGCTCGGCTTCATGAAAACTCGCGCAATAGGGGGACGTCGCCAGATAGTCGGCGACCGCCTTGCGCAGCGCTCCCGACCCGATTCCATGCACGACGCGCACCTCGTGCTGATTCGTTAGATAGGCCTGATCGAGAAATTCTTCGAGCTTGCGCAACGCATCCGACGCGCGCATCCCGATTAGATTACATTCCTCGCGCTCGCCCGCTTCGGAGCTGACGCTCACCGCCGGCGTCGATTCGCGCCTGCCCGGTTGTTTGGCGGTGGGCTTCGCGCGGCGGATACGATCAGGAGCGACTTCGATGCGAAGTCCTCCGCGCGCGACGACTGCGCGTCCCGGCTCGATCGAGATGAGTTGCCCGCGGATGCCGCCGAGTTCGACCTCGTCGCCGGCGACGAGCGGGCGCTCGTCGACGTCCGCTCCTTCTCTGGATTCTGCGGCGGGCGCGGCGCGCTCGATTCTTTCCATCGCGCCCGAAACGAAGGTTCCGACATCGCGGCGCGACTTGGCTTGCGCGCGAACTTCTTTCATCAGTTCGTCGCTTTCGCGCCTCAGCTCCCGAACCAGGCCGGTCGCCTCTTCGCGCACGCGCTGTCGTTCGGTTCTCAGGCGCTCCTTCTCTCGATCAAGCGTCTGCGTTGCTTCGCGCTGCGAGATCGCGAGTTCCGCTTCGCGCGATGCGGCCTTGTCGGCGGCGTCCGCGAGCCGTGCCCGTTCCGCGTCCAATCGTTCTAGCGCACGCGACAGGTCCATCGCCTCGCGCCCCATCGCCTTTTCCGCGCCTTCGATAATCTCGGCTGGAAGCCCGAGGCGTCGCGCGACGGCGAGTCCGTAGCTCTGCCCGATCGTTCCGGGACGCAACTTATATAAAGGAGCGAGCCGCTCGACGTCGAAATCGACCGCGGCGACGCCGAAATCGGGTCGCGAGTAAGCGTGAAGCTTGACGGCCGTGGAGTGCGTCGCGACCGCGACGACACATCGACGCGACGCGAGATTTTCGACCAACCCTATAGCGAGCGCCGCGCCCTCGGCGGGATCGGTTCCCGCGCCCGGCTCGTCGAGGATCACGAGCGCGGGTTCTTCGAGCGATCGCACGATCTCCGAAAGATTCGCGATATGCGCCGAAAACGTCGACAGGCTCGCTTCGATAGATTGCTCGTCTCCTATGTCGGCGAAGATGCTGCGAAAGACTGTCACGCGGCTGCGCTCGCGCACGGGAATCAGGATGCCGGCTTGCGCCATCATCGAGAGCAGGCCGAGCGTTTTGAGCGCGACGGTTTTTCCGCCGGTGTTCGGTCCTGATATCACGAGCCCCTTCTGCTCGGGACCGATACTGATATCGATCGGAACGACTTCGCGGATGTTGGCCGTGAGCAGCGGATGGCGCGCCTCGTGCAGTTCGATTCCCGCATCAGCGATTTCCGGTTCCGAGCATGAGAAGTGCTCGGCGAAAATCGCACGCGCGTTCAGCGCGTCGAGCGCCACCATCGCGTCGAACGTCATCCGAAGCTCGGCGCTATACCCGCGCACCATCGCGCTCAACCGCGCCAGGATCCGATGCTCTTCGATCTGGCAGTCGCTCTCGAGCATCATCACGCGATTGTTGAGTTCGACCGCCCACATCGGCTCGACGAACAGCGTCTCGCCGGAGACCGATCGGTCCTGCACGATGCCTTCGAGCTTTTCGGAGTAGTTGAGCTTGAGCGGAAGCACAAAGCGTCGGTTGCGGACAGTGACCAGGTAGTCCGAGACGAACGATTCCATCCCGGGCTGATTGAGGGAGCGCAGCAGGCGCGTTTCGAGTTCGAGGCGCTCGCTGCGAAGTCGATTACGCAGACGCTTAAGCTCCGGCGACGCGTCGTCCAGGAGACCGCCGTCGTCGGCGAGCGCTTTCAGCAAAGCGTCGGCGAGTTCCTTGGGCGCGAGCAGATTGCCCGACCATACGGCGACACGCGGAAACGGCTCGACGCGCGATCGGATGAAGCTCGAAAGATGGCGCGAGTTGAGAACGAAATCGCGTATTTTGACGAGCGACTCGCCATCGAGGACCGCGCCTTCGCGAGCGGCGGCAAGGATGAGCCCGCGGATATCGGAAAACTCCGAAATCGGAATCGATCCCGCATGGCGGCGTAGCTCGGCCATCTCCGCGCTCGCGCGAAGGCGCTCGCGCACCTCGGCCGGCTCGGTCGCGGGACGCAGCGCCGCGATCTCCTCGCGCGCCGGTTCGGACGCAGCGAACCCGGCGACAAGGCCGAGCACCTTGTCGAATTCAAGCGATTTCAGATCCCGTTCGCGCACACCTCTTCTCTATGCGATTCGGTCGCGGATAAAGCTAATATCTACCGCATCCTGATGACCAAGGCATCAAACGAGGATCGCAGATGGATCGTATCGAGTCGCGCGTGAACCCCAATTCCGAGGAGTTTCGGAAAAATCGCGAGATCAATGAAGGCGCCGTGACAAAGCTTCGTGCGGCTATCGAGCGCGTCCGTCAGGGCGGCCCCGAGCATATGCGCAAGCGTCACGTCGAGCGCGGCAAACTCCTCGCGCGCGATCGCGTCCGCGGACTGCTCGATCGCGAAAGTCCGTTCCTGGAAATCGCGCCGCTCGCGGCCTGGGGGATGTACGGCGACGAAGCGCCGTCCGCTGGAATCGTGATCGGAATCGGACGCGTGTACGGGCGCGAGGTGATGGTGGTCGCCAACGACGCGACGGTGAAGGGCGGCACGTACTATCCGATGACGGTGAAGAAGCATCTGCGCGCGCAGGAGGTCGCGATGCAGAATCGCCTGCCGTGCGTCTATCTCGTCGATTCGGGCGGTGCGTTCCTGCCGCTTCAGGCGGACGTTTTTCCCGATCGCGAGCATTTCGGGCGCATCTTCTACAACATAGCGCAGATGTCCGCGATGGGGCTCGCGCAGCTTGCGGTCGTGATGGGGTCATGCACGGCGGGCGGAGCGTACGTGCCCTCGATGTGCGACGAGAACATCATCGTGCGCGAGCAGGGAACGATTTTCCTCGGCGGTCCTCCGCTGGTGCGCGCTGCGACGGGAGAGGAAGTCAGCGCCGAGGACCTCGGCGGCGGCGACGTTCACACGCGCATCTCGGGCGTGAGCGATCATCTGGCGGAAGACGACAATCATGCGCTCGAGATCGCGCGCTCCGTAATCCAGAACTTCGGACCGCGCACGCTTGCGAGTCTCGATCAGGACGAGCCCGAGGAGCCGTATTACGATCCGAAGGAACTCTACGGAATCGTGCCTTCCGATACGCGCAGACCCTACGACGTTCACGAGGTGATCGCGCGAATCGTGGACGGCAGCCGGATGCACGAATTCAAGGCGCGCTACGCCACGCACGTCGTTACGGGGTTCGCGCGCATCTGGGGCTATCCGGTGGGGATCGTCGCGAACAATGGCGTGCTGTTCAGCGAATCCGCGCTTAAGGCAACGCACTTCATCGAGCTGTGCTGCGCGCGGCGCATCCCGCTGATCTTCCTGCAGAACATAACGGGATTCATCGTTGGCAAGCGCTACGAGCAGGGCGGAATCGCGAAGGACGGCGCCAAGATGGTCAACGCGGTCGCGAACGCGCAGGTGCCGAAGTTCACCGTGATCATCGGCGCATCCAACGGCGCGGGAAATTACGGGATGTGCGGGCGCGCGTATTCGCCGCGGATGCTCTTCATGTGGCCGAACTCGCGCATCTCGGTGATGGGCGGTGAGCAGGCTGCCAACACTTTGTTAACCGTGCGTCTGGATGCTCTCGCCCGCGAGGGCAAGACGATGTCCAAAGAGGAGCAGGCGGAGTTCGTGCGTCCGACCCTGGAGAAATACGATCACGAATCGAGCTGCTATTTCTCGAGCGCGCGGCTGTGGGACGACGGCGTGATCGATCCGGTCGAAACGCGCGCGATGCTGGCGCTTGCGATCGCGGCCTCGCTCAACGCGCCGCTGCTTCCGGCGCAGGGTTTCGGCGTGTTCAGGATGTAAGTTCGGAACACAACTGGCGCACCAAAGCTCTCAGAGAATTGCGGATACGGGCATCCCCGGGACTGGATAGACGGGTTCTTAATCAAGACCGGACAGGGGCAGACCATGGGATACGAAGAGGCGCTCAACGACTATACCTCTTTCGACTTCGATGATGGCCGATGGACGCGTAAGGTCTATCGTCGCGGGCAAGGCCCCGGCGTCATCGTCATCCATGAGATGCCCGGCCTGCATCCGCTGGTGATTCGCTTTGCAGATCGCGTCGCCGCCGCCGGCATGTCGGTGTTCCTGCCGGTGTTGTTCGGCGAGCCTGGCCGTCCGGTCTCGACCTGGTACGCGATGCGCGAAATGATTACCGGCATCTGTATCCGACGCGAGTTCGCGGTATGGGCGGCTGACAGCTCCAGCCCCTTCATCGATTGGCTTCGCGCACTCGCGCGCAAGGTCCACGCCGAATGTGGTGGACGCGGTGTGGGCGCGGTTGGGATGTGCTTCACGGGAGGCTTCGCGCTGGCGATGATGACCGAGCCCGCAGTGGTCGCTCCGGTGCTGTCGCAACCGTCGCTGCCGTTGCCAATCCTGTCGAAGAAACGCGCGGCCGGTATGAATGTATCTTCGCAAGAGGTGGCGTGCGCCAGGGAGCGCTTCGAGAAAGAGGACCTGTCGATGATCGGGTTGCGTTTCTTCGGCGACAGCTTCGTGCCCGATGCGCGCTTTGACAACTACAAGAAGACTTTCGGCAATCGCTTCGAGGCAATAGAAATCGACCCAAGAGAGGCGGAACCGGGGCCGATGCCTTCCCATTCGGTGCTGACGATCAATCTACAGGACCGCCCGGGCACGCCGACCAAGCGCGCCGAGGAACGCGTGATCGAATTCCTCCGCCAGCGCACCGCCAGTCCCCAATAGATTCCGTCCCCTCTCCGAGGTGCCGAGGGAAAAGCCCGACGCGCTGGACGCGACCGGGTTGCCCTACTGTGCAAGCTCCTTGCGCGATCCGTCGTACTCTATCAGAAGAATGCCGCGTTCGTTTATTTGTCACCCCCGCGCGCGTCTTTTCATGCCCCGTGTCGAATCACCCAAGGAACCGCATCGTCAGCAAGTGCCGCGCGAGGGGTCCCGGAATTGCGATAATCGCTGTATCGGGATTCCTTCGCGCGCCACGCAGAACGGATCAGACGCGCAGGAATGACAGCCAGAACCACACTCAAACCGGCGCCCGTGCCGCAGCCTCCCACGGCAACGCGTTGGGGCGGCCGTTGCTATTCCTCGTCGGGGCCGAGCATCTTCTCCGGACGCACCAGACGATCGAACTCCGCGGCGTTCAGATATTGAAGCTCGAGCGCAGCCTCGCGCAGCGTCTTATGCTCCTGATGCGCCTTCTTCGCGACCTTGGCCGCCTTGTCATATCCGATATGCGGGCTCAGCGCAGTTACCAGCATGAGCGAGCGGCTCACATATTCGCTGATACGGATGGTATTGGCCTCGATGCCCTCGACGCAGTACTTGCGGAACGAATCGCACGACCCGGTCAGGATCAGGATCGAATGCAGCAGGTTATGGATGATGACCGGCTTGAAGACGTTGAGCTCGAAATTGCCCTGAGTTCCGGCGACGCCGATTGCGGTATCGTTCCCGATCACCTGAACGCATACCATCGTCATCGCTTCGCTCTGCGTCGGATTGACCTTGCCCGGCATGATTGACGAGCCCGGCTCGTTCTCGGGCAGCATCAACTCGCCCAGTCCGCATCGCGGGCCCGAACCCATCCATCGAATGTCGTTGGCGATTTTCATCAGCGAGCACGCGAGCGTCTTGAGCGCCCCCGATGCCATCACGAGCGCATCATGCGCGGCGAGGGTCGCGAATTTGTTCGGCGCCGATTTGAACGGAAGATTGGTAAGCTGTGCGATTCTCGCGGCGGTGCGTTCGGCGAATTGCGGATGGGTATTGAGTCCGGTGCCGACGGCGGTTCCGCCGATCGCGAGATCATAGATGTCGGGCATCACGGCCTCGATGCGCCGAATGTTCTGGTCGAGCTGCTCGACGTATCCGCCGAACTCCTGGCCGAGCGTCAGCGGCACAGCGTCCATCAGATGGGTGCGGCCAATCTTGACGATATCGTTGTACTCTCGCGCCTTCTTTTCGAGCGCGTCGCGCAGCCGTTTGAGTGCGGGAACGAGTCCATGAACGAATTCTTCGGCGGCAGCGATATGCATCGCGGTCGGGAACGTATCGTTGGAGGATTGCGACATATTGACGTCGTCGTTGGGATGAACCGGCTTTTTCGATCCCATCACGCCGCCTGCAAGCTCGATCGCGCGATTCGAGATCACCTCGTTGGCGTTCATGTTGGTTTGGGTACCCGATCCGGTCTGCCACACGCGCAGCGGAAATTCGGCGTCGAGCTTGCCCGAAATCACTTCGTCGGCGGCCTCGATAATCAGGCGCGATTTTTCATCGGGAAGCTTGCCGAGGGCGTGATTCACTCCAGCCGCCGCCTTCTTGAGGATGCCGAAGGCGCGAATCAGCGGACGCGGCATAGTGTCGTGTCCGATATTGAAGTGAAGCAGCGAGCGCTGGGTCTGAGCGCCCCAGTAGCGATGAGCGGGCACCTCGATAGCGCCCATGCTGTCGGTTTCGGTTCGGGTTTTGATTTGTTCTGACATCGTAATCGGATCTCCGACGCCACAAACGGGCCGGCCTCATTCTATAATTTCGCGGAGTGTTAATGCTCGCGTGCCGGATTGCAATATTTGGCCTGAACGATGCGCTTTTCTGTGCGAGTAGGTCGATATAGCGTATAAATCGAACACGCCCGGCAACGGCCGGAGCTGAGAGGATTAACGACATCATGCCTTGGACGATTACCCGACTTTGCCGCGATTGTATCGACACCGGATGCGTCAGCGTGTGCCCGGTGGATTGCATCTACGAATACACCGGGTCCGATAAAGAGAAATTTCCCAACCAGCTCTACATAAATCCCGACGAGTGCATCGATTGCGGCGCGTGCGAGCCCGAATGCCCGTGGCAGGCCATTTTCGAGGAACCGGCAGTGCCCGAAGTGCTAAAGGACGACATTGCGCTGAATCATGCGATGCTCGACGTGGTCTCGGATTTCAAGGTCAAAGGCTTCGAGCAGAAGGAGCATCCGACTGCGGAACAGATCGCGGCGAACAAGAAGAAATGGGGAGTCGATCCGGGGGCATGACGCGAATACACAACGAATTTGAGGGGCCGCTCGCATCATGCGGCCCCTCTTTTTTTCTGCCCCAGACTCTTCCTTCCAAAAAGCAAGCTTCTAACAACTACTGCTAAATAGTAGGATTCCCAATCGCGCCGGCGCGACCAGCAATCGGTTCGCGCCGGCGCTTTTGCGATTCGGAGGAAGGTTTGCTTGATGTCTGCTAATCCGACCCGCCACGAGTTGAGTTCAAAACTCGTACTGACAATCCCCCTGATGCTAATTTTCGCGCTCTCCGCTGCACGACCCGCCCCTGCCCAGGTGAAGCCTGGCGACATAATCGGCAGCGATAATGCGTCGCAGGTGCGCGATCTCGTCTCGCCCGGCGTTTATTACAAGGTTGCGCACGGGATGACGCTCAAGATCATTCCGACCAGCCGCGTCGATTGGCCGCCTCCATACAAGGACGCGACGGAAAAATACTCGGCGCAGGTTCAACTCAGCCACGATCACAGAAGCATCGTCGGCTACGTCGCAGGGCAGCCCTTTCCGATGATCGACGCGAATGATCCCTACGTTGCGTCGAAAATCATCTGGAACAACGTGTTTCGCCCGATCACGACGGACGATTACGACCTGCGCTTTTACGATTGTGATACCTCGTATCAAACCACCGGCGTGCAGACGCATCAGACCGCGTACTACCAAATCGGACACTACGCTGGATACGACTTGGTCGGACGCACCGAAGTCGAACCGTTTCCGACCGATCCCGATTTTCGCGTGACCGGACGGCAGTGGCTTTTCGCGCTCTATCCTCTGCTGGCGCCCTCCGAAGACCGAGGCGCGGGACTGTTGCGCTTCCGCTATGCTGATCCAAAACGGGGTGACGATACGTGGGTGTGGAGCAAGGCCGGGCGCCGCCTGCGCCGCATCAACGAATCCTTCTTGAGCTCGGCGACCACCGCGAGCACGGCGGCTCTGGTATGGGATCCCGACCACTACTCCGGCTTCAATCCCAAAACCGAGGAGTACGATTACAGATTTCTGGGCGAGAAAAACATGCTTGCTTCCATGCATGCAGAGCATTCTCCCGCGATTCGATGCAACACCGACGGCGGGGCGAGCGCGTGTCCCGAAGTATGGGAGATGCGGCATATGTATATCGTCGAGGCGACGCCGCGCCCTGGAAACAACGCGCTGGATTCGCGCGCCGACATCTATATGGATTCCGAGATGTGGTACGAGCCGTATGTCGACACGTACGATCGGCAGGGCAAACTCTTCCGCGCCGAGGCTTTCTGGCTCGCCTATCGCGATCGTCCGATTCCCGACGCGAAGGTCGCGATCTATCCGTTCAAGCGGGCCTTCGTGGTCGGAGAGGCGGGGACGGATGTTCAATCGGGTCAGACCACGATGTGCTATCTGCCGGGGATCGAGACGCCGGAGCGCGAGTGCTGGTACATCAATATGGGCGCGGTTGACAAATCGTTTTTCACCGTTGACGCGATGGTAGCCGTGGCGCACTGAGCTAATCGCGCGCAACTTCTCGGCATCCTGCCGAGTTGTATCTTTTCGATACAGCGCGGGAAAAACCGGCCAATCCGCAAGGGGATTGTGCCGGTTTTCTATTGTGGGCATATTCGGCGAGATCATATAAATTTATCTCCAAAATAAGGTCACCTCGTATTCAAATTAGTTGATTGACATCTTCCTACCTGTTCATTTAATGTGCGCCATCACGGACAGTCATTTTCACGATTAGGAATTCTTCAGGAGGGATGATAATGCGCGTGAGGTTCTTAATGGGCGCCGCATTGGGCGTCGCAATCGTTTCCGTGGGACTCTCCTCCCCCGTCCGGGCGCAGGTGAAACCGGGAGACGTAATATCTGGGGACAGTGCAAACAGGGTCAAAGATCTGGTTTCCCCCGGCGTTTTTTACAAGGTGCAGGGCGGGATGATCATGAAGATCGCCCCGTCGCAGCGAGTCGATTGGCCTCCGCCGTACAAGGACGCGACCGAGAAATACTCGGCCCAGGTGCGGTTGACCAACGACCATCGCAGCCTGATCGGCTACGTCGCAGGGCAGCCGTTCCCGCTTATCGACGCGAACGACCCCTACGTGGCGACCAAGATCATATGGAACAACGTGTTCCGTCCGATCACGACCGACGACTACGACCTGCGCTTCTACGACTGCGACTCCGAGTACCAGAGCAAGGGAGCCCAGACCAAGCAAATCGAGTATTTCCAGATCGGACACTATGCCGGATACGATCTGGTGGGACGCACGGAAGTCGAGCCGATGCCGACCGATCCCGATTTCAAGGAAACCGGCCGTTTCTGGCTCTTCGCCCTGTATCCTCTGCTCGCGCCGCAGGAACTGCATGGCAACGGATTCATCCGCTGGCGCTATGCGGATCCGAAGCGCGGCGATGACACGTGGTCGCTCGACGGCGGGTCGCGCCGCGTCCGCCGCGTCAACGAGAGTATCCTGAGCTCGTCGACGACGACCAACGGGACCTCGGCTCACGCATGGGATCCCGATCATTATTCGGGCTTCAATCCCAAGACCGAGCAATACAATTATAAGTTCATGGGCGAGAGGAATATGCTGGCCTGCGTGCACGCCGAGCATTCGCCCGAAGTCCGATGCAGCACTGACGGCGGCGCAAGCGCGTGCCCCGAAGCCTGGGAGATGCGCCATCTGTACGTGGTCGAGGCGACGCCAAATCGCAAGATGATCAACGCGCTTGACGCCCGTACGCTCGTCTACCTGGACAGCGAAATGTGGTTCGAGCCGTATATCGACACGTACGATCAGCAGGGCCGGATGTTCCGCAATCACATCTATTGGCTGGCCACGCGCGATCGTCCGGTTCCGGACGCGAAGGTTGCGATCTATCCATTCAAGCGTTCATTCGTGGTGGGCGCCGTATCGACGGACGTGCAATCCGGTCTGGCCACGATGTGCTACCTGCCGGGCATCGAGACGCCGGAGCGCGAGTGCTGGTATATCAACATGGGCGCCGTCGATCGTTCGTTCTTCACGACCGACGCGATGGTGCGCGCAGCCGCTTTCTAAACCCGCCAGTTTAGTCGCTGCAACCAAGAGGCGCGGTCCCCTCCGGACCGCGCCTCTTTTTTGCAGATTTTCGCGCGCTCCGCTGTCGCGCGGACCCAAAGGACTGGTCGGCCGCTCTTTCGCAAGCCACGCGCCCTTTTCACAGATTTTCGTTTTCACCGATTTTCGCGAGCTCCTAGTGTCGCCCGGAACCGTGGTTGCGTCGAATACCGTTCGAACAGCTCGCTCTTTTCTCAGATTTTCACGCGCTCCGCTGTCGCGCGAACCTATGGTGAGCCAGAACACTCCCGACAGGTTCTTCCCGTCCCCATTTTCAGGACATTTCTCCAAGGTTTTGCTGGATTGTTCACAGAAAACCGTCTGGAGCCCCGAATTCAGTCAATTAGTTTGTTGACTTTGACTATCCAATATTTCTAATGTTTCCATGAAATGAATCGATTTGTGGGGCAACATTATCTTCTAGGAGGATTGATATGCGCGTGAGATTTCTGCTGGGCGCCATACTTGGCGTTGCGATTGTCTCTCCGAGCTTCTTTTCCTCGCCGGCTTGGGCCGAGGTGAAGCCGGGGGACATGATAACGGCCGACAAGGCAGACAAGGTCAAGGATCTCGTCTCGCCCGGCGTACTCTACAAGGTTCAGGGCGGGATGACGCTGAAGGTCGTGCCGTCCCAGCGAATCGACTGGCCGCCGCCCTACAAGGATGCAACCGAGAAATATTCCTCGCAGGTGCGGCTGTCGAACGATCATCGCAGCCTCGTGGGTTACGTCGCCGGGCAGCCGTTCCCCTTGATCGACCCGAACGATTCGTACGTTGCGACCAAGATCGTATGGAACAACGTGTTCCGTCCGATTACGACCGACGACTACGACCTGCGCTTCTATGACTGCGACTCCGAGTATGAGACCAAGGGAGCGCAGACCAAACAGATCGAATATTTCCAGATCGGGCACTATGCCGGATACGATCTGGTGGGACGTACGGAAGTCGAGCCGATGCCGACCGATCCGGACTTCAAGAGCACCGGCCGTTTCTGGCTGTTTGCTCTCTATCCCGTCCTGGCGCCGCAGGAACTGCACGGCAACGGGTTCATCCGCTGGCGCTACGCCGATCCTGCCCGCGGCGATGATACCTGGGCGCTGCTCGGATCGTCGCGCCGCGTTCGCCGCGTCAACGAGAGCATCCTGAGCTCGTCGACGACGACCAACGGAACCTCGGCGCATGCCTGGGATCCGGACCATTATTCGGGTTTCAATCCCAAGACCGAGCAGTACAACTACAAATTCATGGGCGAGAAGAACATGCTGGCTTGCGTGCACGCTGAGCATTCGCCCGAAGTCCGATGCCCGAACGACGGCGGCGCCAGTGCATGTCCCGAAGCGTGGGAAATGCGCCACATCTATGTGGTCGAAGCGCTCCCGAATCGCAAGCTGATCAACGCGCTCGATTCCCGCACGCTCATATATATGGACAGCGAAATGTGGTTCGAGCCGTATATCGACACGTACGATCAGCAGGGCCGCCTGTTCCGCAACCATATCTACTGGCTGGCCACCCGCGATCGTCCGGTTCCGGACGCGAAGGTCGCGATCTATCCGTTCAAGCGGTCATTCGTGGTGGGCGCTGTATCGACGGATGTGCAATCGGGTCTAGCCACGATGTGCTATCTGCCGGGAATCGAAACGCCGGAGCGCGAATGCTGGTACATCAACATGGGCGCCGTCGATCGGCAATTCTTCACGACTGATTCGATGGTGCGCGCGGCAGCTTTCTAAACTCGCCAGTTTAGTCGCTGCAACCAGGAGGCGCGGTCCCTTCCGGACCGCGCCCTTTTTTTCGTAGATTTTCGCGCGCTCCGCTGTCGCGCGGACCCGTGGCACGGTCGAAACGGGCCGGATGAGCCGCGCGATCTCTCACAGATTTTCGCGCGCTCCGCAAACTTTTTTCACTCGGGTCGAGGTAACCGCTTAACTCGCGCTCTCAGCCCGTTTGCGTCTGATTCCATCGGCGGATACACAAGAATAAAGCTTTTTTCGAGGTAGTACCGATGGCCGAGATCGCACGACCAGCTCCCATCGATTGGGGCGAACGGCTTCGCAACTGGCGCGAGGCCTTCCTTACACTGCATCTGCCCGAGGAGCGGATGGATCCCGTCTCGCGCTGGCTCATCCTGACCCGCGCCGGCGTGACGCCGATGACTCTGACCTCGGGACTGATAGGAGGATTGCTGGCGGTGCACGCGCCCGAGCGCCACTGGTTCTATTTCATCGTGGCGCTGATCGGTCTTGAGCTCGCGCACTGCTGCAACAATCTGATCAACGACTATTTCGATCTTACCGGCGGTGTGGATACTTCCGACGCGCCGCGCGCCCTCTACGCGCCTCATCCTGTCCTGTCGGGATGGGTCACGAAGGAGCAGCTGTGGCGCGCAATCCTGCTCCTCAATGTGATCGATCTCGTGATCATGCTGTTTCTGTTCGCGGTGCGCGGATGGCCTGTCGTGCTGTTCGCGGTTTTCGGCCTGTTCATCAGCGTGTTTTACGTCGCGCCTCCAGTGCGCTTGAAGCACATGGGCCTCGGCGAGCCCGGCGTATTCATCGTATGGGGACCGCTGATGGTTGGTGGAACCTATTACATCACGACCGGCGAGGTTCCGGGATGGGTGTGGATGGCGTCGCTGCCGTACGCGATTCTCGTCACCAGCGTTCTCATCGGCAAGCATATCGACAAGCTGCCGTACGATTCCGGCAAGGGCGTCCATACGCTGCCCGTGATCCTCGGCGAGCGCAACTCGGTGCTGCTTAACCAAGGGCTGATGATTTCGTTTTACGCAATCATCGTCCTGATGGTGCTGACGGGGATGCTGGGGTTCGGCGCGCTGGTGGTCCTGGCCGGCCTGCCGCTTTTGTTCAAAACCCTCGATTTCTACTCGAAGCCAAAACCTGCGACGCCGCCTCCGAACTATCCGGTGTGGCCGCTCTGGTACGTTTCCGCGGCGTTCATCCACACCCGCCGCGCGGGAGGCCTGTTTGTGTTGGGGCTGTTCCTCAACTGGATTTTCGGGTTGTAGATTTCAATCGTTAGTGGTGTCGCGCGAATAACTTTCCGAAGTCGTACGCAAGCAAATCGCTCCGCGTAGGTCCCTCGTCGCCGCACTTGCGCTCGGCTCACTCGGGATGACAGAAAAACTCCTTTGTTTGTCATCCCGAGCGAAGTGAGCAACGCGAACGAAGTCGAGGGATCCCGGACAGCTTCGCGCAAGCGAAGCCGGTACCGGTTCTTTGTCCGCGAAGCGCTCCTTACTTGTGCAGAGGCTCCGTAAAGACCTACCTGGCGCCGCTTCCATCCGGAGGCGGCGCTTTTGTTTGTGCATGAGCGATCGGTTCGCGCGTTGCGCTGCGTGTTGGCTCTTTTCTAGGATCATTTATGTCCGGCGCAAACGTTACCGGGGAACGGAGGCGCGATGCGGAAAATTGCGAAGACTCGTGCGACGCGTGCGAAGCATGTCAAGGCGAAACCTGCGCGAGGCAGCGAGCACAAATCAGCACACGTGATGCTGATGGTCGGGACGCGCAAGGGCGCATTCTTCTATCACAGCGACGCGGCGCGTAGCCGATGGACATCCGATGGCCCGCACTTCCTCGGCCACATCGTCAACCAGGTCGTGATCGATCCTCGCGACGGTCACACGATGCTTGCGGCGTCGAAGACCGGCCATCTCGGGCCGACGATTTTTCGCTCGACCGACATGGGGAAAACGTGGGCAGAGGTTCCGCATCCTCCACGATTTTCGAAACCCGAAAACGGCACGGCGCCGCGCACGCTCGATTACACGTTCACTCTCGTTCCCGGTCATCCGAGCGAGCCTGCACAATGGTGGGCCGGCGCGTCGCCGCCGGGGCTGTTTCGCAGCGAAGACGGCGGACTCACCTGGAACGAGGTTGCGGAACTGCATCGCCATCCGGCTTGGGAAAAATGGGGCGGATACCAGACCGGCACGCCCGACGGCGCGATGCTGCAATGGATCACGATCGATCCGCGTGACCCTTCGCACATGTATATCGTCACGTCCGAGGGAGGCGTTTTCGAGACGACCGACAAATGCGTGAGCTGGCGTCCGATGAACAAGAACGTCGCCGTGACATTTCTGCCCGACGAATTTCCCGAGATCGGACAGGATACTCATTGCCTGCAGATACATCCCACGCATCCCGATCGTCTCTATCAGCAGAGCCATTGCGGGATTTATCGAATCGATCGCCCGAGCGACGAATGGACGCGAATCGGGCGCAATATGCCGAAAGAGATCGGCGACATCGGATTCGGAATCGTTCTCGATCCGCGCGACGCAGACAGCGCGTGGGTGTTCCCGATGGACGGGACCGACGTATGGCCGCGCACTTCCGTCGACGGCAAGCCGGCCCTGTATCGGACAAGCGACGCTGGCGCGACGTGGAAACGACTCGATCGCGGACTTCCGCGCGCAAACGCGTACTACACGGTGCTGCGTCAGGCGTTCGTCGGCGACGGATGCGACCCGTTGGGGATTTATTTCGGAACCACGTCGGGCGAGGTATGGGCGAGCAGCAACGCCGGGTCAAGTTGGAAGCGCATCGCGGAACATCTCCCGCGCATCCTGTCGGTTACGCCTGCGGTACTGTGATGATTCGCGTGTCGATTCCGAGCCCGCTGCATTCCTACACGCGCGGATTGTCGGCGCTGGAATGCGAGGCGGGCACTCTTGCGGAGCTCGCCGCGCGACTTGATTCGCGTTTTCCGGGAATCAGGTTTCGGATTATCGACGAGCACGATCGTATCCGCCGCCACATCCGATTTTTCGTCAATCAGGAGATGGCGCGCGACCTTCAGTATCCGCTCGCCGCCGGCGACGAAGTAATGATCGTGTGCGCCCTGAGCGGCGGCGTCTAATTTTTCACGGATTTTCGCGCGATCCGAGTGTCGCGCGATTGCGTGGCCACGGCGGATTGTTGCGAATCTCGAAGGTCGATGCCGGGTGGCTGCCCCCTCAGGCTGCTTCGGATGCGGGAGCGCGCGATGCAACACTGCGCAGATGGCGAACGTCGGAGGCGAATCCAAGCTTCTCGAACGCGCAGATGAGCGCGTATCCGAGATCGGGCTGCCGCCACGACCATCCGAGGCGTGCGAGGCTCGGGCGCAGGTGATGGTTGCGATGCCAATTCTCGCCTTGGAAGAACTGCACAATCCCGAGCCATCCGATGTTGCGGCTGGAATCTTCGCCGGGAGCGATCCCCGGCTCGGTGTGGCAGATGCTGTTGACGAAGCATTGCGCGTGAAGCGAAAAGCACAGCCGAATCGCTCCGAGCCAGAAGAACGCCGCCGCGCCGAACCATAGCGGACCGATGTACGACAGGGCGAGGATGAACGGCTGAAGCACGCGCCAGACGCGATACTTCGGCACATTCAGGTCGGGGCAGAATCGCTCCGGCGACGGAGCTTTGGCAGCCCACAGCCATGCGAGGTGCGCCCAGAAAAATCCGAAATACACAGGGCTCGAGATGTCTTCAGGAGTATCCGCATACGAGTGATGCAAACGATGATTCGCGACCCAGCTAACAGGAGCGCCTGAGCCGTTCGCCATCGCGAAGAACGTCAGCAGCGTCGTCAACCATGGCGCCAGCTTGACCGCGCGATGGGAGAGTGCGCGATGATAGCAGACCGTCGTGCCGAGGCCGCCGATGAACGCGAGGGCGAGCGCGCCGAAGAATACGCCCCATCCCGGAACCGGATAAAGAATCAATCCGATCAATGCCGTCACGTGAATCAAGATGATCCATCCGAGAATGACATAGCCGCGCGGCTCAAGCCCGCTCCACGCGGATACACGGGCAGTCGTTGTCATCGGGTTTTTCATCGTGCGTTGTCGACGCTCCTATGCGGACAAATTCGTCGCGCCGGGAAGCAGCAGGCTGGAGAAAGGCCCAAAACTGGAGGGACTTAATCGAGGTATGCGTCCGAGCCGCCCGAACATTGAACCGGATGCGGACCCCCAAGTAAAGACGGCGCGGATCGCGCCAGCCCGCATCGCAATCGCTTCTTGAGAGTCAGCAGTGGGACAGGCGTCTCTGCCTGTCCATTGCGCCAGTAGATAATTTTCCAGCTTTCGGCGTCAGCGGCCGCACCAGACGGGTGCGCGCTTTTCGAGAAACGCACCGATGCCTTCCTGCGCGTCGGCGGCGATCGCGTTCTGGCTCATCACTTCCTTCGTGTAATCGTAGGCGTGCGCCTGATCGAGATCGATTTGCGCGTAGAACGCCTGTTTTCCGATCGCAATAGTGAGCGCGCTCGCGCCGGCGATCTGCATCGCCAATTCGCGCGTCTCTTTGACGAGATCCCGATCGGCCACGACGCGATTGACGAGCCCCCATTGCGCCGCGGTATGCGCGTCGACGGGACGACCGCTGAGCAGCATCTCCATCGCGCGCTTGCGCCCGATTGCGCGCGATACCGCCACCATCGGAGTCGAGCAGAACAGTCCAATCTTGACGCCCGGAGTCGCGAAGCTCGCGCTCTCGGCCGCGATCGCTAGGTCGCACGTCGCGACGAGCTGGCATCCAGCGGCGGTCGCGACCCCGTGGACGCGCGCGATCACGGGCTGCGGTATCGCCTGAATCTTCTGCATCAGCTTCGCGCACAGTTCGAACTCGTCACGATAGAATTCGAGGTCGCGCCCGCGCAGCTCGCCGAGGTCGTGGCCCGCCGAAAAAGCAGGACCGTTGGCGGCCAGGATGACCACGCGAATCTCGCGACGCCTGCCGATCGCATCGAGCGTCTCGAGCAGCTCGCGCATCATCGCGACCGACAGCGCATTGCGCTTCTCGGCCCGGTTGAGCGTGATCGTGGCGACACCCTGATCCTCTTCGACGAGGAGATTCGATTGCGCATCCATCGTGATTTCTCCTGAGTCAACTCTAAGGCCGGTTGCACGCGCGGGCAATTCGGCTGGGCGACATTGTGACGAGAGATTCGGTATGTTAGCGAGATCGAAAGCCCCGCGATGAGCACCACATTCATCGTTTACCTCGCCATCATCGCTGCCTGCTCATTGCTGGGCGGGATGCTTCCGCTCGCCGCGAACTGGTCGAATCGCAGTCTCATTATGCCGGTGAGTTTTTCAGGCGGTGTCCTGCTGGGCGCGGCGTTCTTCGACATGATTCCGGAAAGCTCGGTCTTGCTTGGCGCGAAAATCGGGCTGCCCCTGATGACGGGCTTCCTCCTGATTTTCGTGCTCGAGCATTTTCTCATCGTCCATCCGCATCCCGAGGAGGCCGCCGAGCATGGCCAGGCCCATCACATTCATATGGGGCTGACTGCGTATGCGGGCCTCTCGGTGCATTCGCTGCTCGACGGTCTCGCGCTGAGCTCCGCCTATCGCACGCCGGCGCTCGGCGCGGTGGTGACGCTTGCGATCGTGTTGCACACCATTCCGACGGCGTTCGCCCTCACGAGCCTGCTGCTTCTGGATCGATGGGCGCGCGGGGCGATCGTTCTTTGGATGGCGCTGTTCGCGTTATCGATTCCGGCGGGCGCGCTGATCACATGGCTGATGCTCGTGGACGCGGGAAGTTCGATCATCGGTGCGGCGATTGCGCTGTCGGCCGGGACCTTTCTTGCAATCGCGACATCCGATCTGCTGCCGCAAATCCGTGAGCACGAGAACCCGCGCAACATGCCGCTGGTTTTTCTGTTCGCGGGACTTTTCGTTTGCTGGCTATCGAGTTTGCTCGCGTTCTGAGCGCCTCATTCCTGCCGGTCCGGATCGTTTTTCCATTCCTCGGGATATAACAGCAGCAAATCCTGACCGAGCGATCGCACAAGGAAGCGTTGCGTCTCATTGATCGTGCGTTCGAGCGCCCGTCCGCCAATCAGCCAATGGCCGCGTCCCGGGATCCTTGCGAGCTTTACTCCGATCGACTCGGCGAAGATTCGGGTTTCGGCGAGCGGCGCGAATTTATCCACCTCGCCGGCGACGATCAGACGAGGCGTCGGGCATTCGCGTGCGAATGAAATGTCGCCGCGTGCGATTTCGAGCGCAGCTTTCGTCTCGCCCGCAACCATTGTCGCGATCGCATTGCCGCGCTGATACGTGTCGGCATCGGCGAGCAGATCGAAGAGCCTGCGACCGGTCGGAGGGCTAAGCGGCTTCGCTCGAAACCTCGCGATCAGATTGCCGATCCCGCCCATGAACAGCGGCGAGCGAAATCCTGGAAGCAGCGGCGCGATCGCCACACCTGCCTTGATTCGCACGCGTTCGGCGAGCTTCAGAGCGATGAGGCCTCCCATTCCATGACCGAGCACGACCGCTTCGCGATCGATCGCCTCGAGCGCCTCGACGGCGCGATCGACCATCGCTGAAAAATCGGTCGCGGCGATATCGTCTGGTGTGAGATTCGCGCTGGCGGCGCGCAAGTCGGGCGCGATCACCTCCCATCCGATGCTGGCGAAGTAGCCGACGAGAATCGAAAGATGGCGCGTCGTGGTGAAGAGATCGGGAAGGACCACAATGGGCCAGGCGAATTTAAGCGGTTCGGGCTTTTCGATTTGTATGGGAAATCTGCCGAGTTGGGTTTGCAAGAGTTCACTCGCAAGATCGGCCTGCAATCAGGATGTACACGATGAACGCAATGAAATTATCGTGGTGCGGTTGTACCGCCGGCGCAAGCGGCGGAAAAAGGGGAAAAAGAAAGAGCCCCCTTTTTCAAGGGGGCTCCCGGTATTACGAGGCCTCACGACCTCGGCTATTCCAACAGCAGGTTGGCATCTCGCCAGCCTCCGGGCGGTTCGGACCCGGAGGGAAAGCTTTTGCCCCGGTTACTTCTTCTTTGTGGTCTTCTTCGTAGCCTTTTTCTTCATAGCACTCTTCATTTTAGATTTGGATTTGGTGGCCGCCTTGGCGGTCCGTTTCTTCGCAACTGGCATAGATACCTCCTCTCGTCCACCTCTGCTGGGATAGCACCCTTTTTAAATCCGATGAGCGCCATCGCTCATCACGTGACGGATTATAGAAATGCGTTATGCTGAAATCAAGAGGACACGGCGAAATTTTTAAACGAAATTTTAAAACGCGAATGCGCCCAAAAATGGTGAACTTTCCCGATTTCAAAATGCTGTCATTTATAAGCATTCTTGAAATGCACATAGGTCTTGGTTTACCATGCGTAGATGGCCCGTTTAAGTAACGCGATCCGGCGAAACTGGCTTTCGCTAATTCTTTCCGGGGCCATCATTTGCCTGCTTCTGAGCCTTGCGCTGGGCCCGAAAGGACCGCGCTATCTGGCCGAAATGCGCCGTCGCCACGCTGCGCTCGAGGCGAATCGGCTCGCGCTCATCGCGGAAAACGATCGTCTCAAAACAATCGTTCAGAACGAACGTTCCAACGATCGCTACCTGGAGCATCTCATTCGCCGTGAGCTCGGCTACGCGCGTCCCGACGAACTCGTGTATCGATTCGCCGGCGACGCGGTGAACGATCGTTAGAACAGCGAACGCGCGGTCAATCGATATTCGCGCGCAGCGCGTTCGAGGTCCTCGCGAAAATCCGGATGGGCGATTCCAATCAGCGCCCGGGCTCTTTCCGGCGCCGATTTGCCCTTGAGATTTACAATTCCGTATTCGGTGACCACGTACATCACGTCGGTGCGCGGAGTAGTGACGATGTTGCAATCGTCGATTCGCGCCACAATCCGGCTGGCGCTTGCGGCGCCGCGCGCGTATTTCGACGACAGGCACAAAAACGCCTTGCCGCCGCGCGAGGCGTAAGCTCCGCGGATGAACTGTAACTGTCCTCCGGTTCCGCTGATCTGGCGCATCCCGGCCGACTCCGAGCAGGCCTGTCCCGTCAGGTCGATCTGCGCGGCGTTGCAGATCGCAACCACGCGATCGTTGCGCATGATGTTGTGCGGCAGGTTCGTGTAATCGACCGATCCGGCGAAGCACGCCGGATTGCGATCGAGGAATTTGTACATCCGTGACGATCCCGCGGCGAACGTATAGGTCATCTGATAGCGGTTGCTCTGCTTGTGAGCGCCGGTGACCTTGCCCGCTTCGTACAGATCGACGATCGAATCGACGAACATCTCGGTGTGCACGCCGAGATCTTTGATCGAGGAGCGGGTCAGCAACTCGCACACGGCGTTGGGCATCGCGCCGATTCCGATCTGGATGCACGCGCCGTCCTCGATTTCCGCGGCGATCAGCTGTGCAACTTTCTGATCGACTTCGGTTGCAGGCGGATTGTTCAGTTCCGGAATCGAGCCTTCGCCGCCGTCGATCACGTAATCGACGTCGCTGATATGCACCGCGTTCTCGACGCCGAACGCGTAGGGCATCGACGCATTGGTTTCAACGATCACGACTTTGGCGCGCTCGGTGATCGCTTTCTCATAAGTGGTGGAAATTCCGAAATTGAAAAATCCGTGCGCGTCCATCGGCGTCGTCTTGAGAATCGCGACGTCAACGTCGACGAATCGCCGATAGTAGTCTGGTGCTTCGCCGAAATTCATCGGAATGTGATGACACAGGCCGCGATCGTGCATCCTGCGTTCGACCCCGGAGAAGTACCACGAGAAATAATGAACGTGGCGCGACTCGGGGTCAGCCTCGACTGACGGGCGCGGACGCAACGCAAGGCATCCGCGTATCTTGAGCTTCTCGAAGCGGCCGATCTGCCCGGCCAGCGCCTGATCGAACAGATCGGGCTGACCTGCCCCGAAGCCGTAATCGATCCAGTCGTTGGGTTTCACCATCGAGACTGCCTGATCCGCGCTAACGGTTTTGCGTTTGAGTTCCGAGTCAAAAGCTCCGGCCATAGGACGCTCCGAAAAATTAGGCTTTGAATCCCCGCGCCTGCCGCAGGCGATGGCCCGAATTCACGAGCCTGCCGCGCTGCCACGGCGCAAAAAAAGATCAATGACAGCCCGCGAAGCTGTCGCGCAAGCTTCTCGATTGCCTCTTACGTCGCCCAGGCATTCGTGACTATATTGTCGAACGCGCCGAGGCGCGGGAGGCGGCGCGCTTCGGTCGGAAGGCGGGGCGAAACAATTGGGGCTTCTCATCTCAATTCATCTGTTCGGCGTGATCTTCTGGATCGGCAGTCTGCTGCTGATCACCAGCCTGCTCGCGGAAGTGTCCGAAGAGGTTGGCGTCGCCAAAGAACGCTTCATTTTGGTCGCCAGCAATCTCTTTTACGGCGGATGCAACATCGGCGGCGCGATTGCGCTGCTGTTCGGAATTTTCCTGATGATTGCGGAGCCCTCGGTGATGCAGCGGGGTTGGCTGCTCGCAAAGATCGGCCTGGTGGTGATCCTGCTGGGCGTCCACATCCGGTTACATCGCCGAATCGTGGAGCTTAGCGACAAGCCGGCCGCAGTTGCGCGCCGCGAATTTCGCGTCATTCACGGTCTGGTCAGCGCGCTTTTGCTTGCGATCCTGATGCTCGCGATCATCAAGCCGTTCTGACCGCGTTCAGCTCGAAGCCGGCTTTCCGGCGGCTGGCGCGGTTTGCGCGGGCGGCGCTCCGATGGAAGCGTGATCGACGATATAGCGCCATCGTCCGTCCTTGCCGCGATGGATGACCTCGGTGGTCCGCACCTCCATCTCCGTCGTCTTTCCATCGGCTCCCGGTACGACGTTCTTCCAGAAGCCCACGTTGACGACATAGGCGGGCGAAAGTTGCCGCGAAGTCTGCGTCTCGAGCTTCAGTGAACCTGCGCCCGGCTTGCAGTAGGCGCTGACCAGCTTCTCGATCGCGACCTTGCCCTTCGCAACATCGCCCTGTCCGGGCCAGATTACCTGAGCGTCGTCCTCGTACAACGCCATAACCCCGGCGATATCACCTGCTCCGCAGGCTTTTTCGAAAGCCTCTGAATGCGACTTGCCGACGTCCGTTGAACCGGCAAACACGGGAGTGGTGCAAACAAGGATCAGAATCGCGATCGTAGATTTGGACATAGGGCGCTCCTCGGAGATTTGTTGTTAAAACCGATCTTTCAGTTCGCGCGCTTTTGCGAAAATCGCGATCGGGTCGTCGCCGACTGACGGATCGGCCCGTTTCACATTCGCGCGCAGTTCCGGACTGTCGGCTCGAAGAAAAGGATTCGTGAGTTTCTCTTCGCGAATCGTAGACGGCACCGTGTGCCCTCCTGCGGCGACCGTCTGCCTCGACCAATCATGCTTGCGTTTGAGAGCGTCGTTGCCCGGTTCGAGCGTGAGTGCGAAACGGAGATTTTTCTCCGTGTATTCGTGGCCGCAGTAGACCCTCGTATCATCGGGCAGCGCAGCCAGCTTGGCGAGCGAGGAAACCATCGTCGCGGCCTGTCCTTCGAACACCCGCCCGCATCCTCCAACGAAAAGCGTGTCTCCGGTGAAAACTGCGCCGAGGCTTGGAAAGTAGTAGGCGACATGGCCGCTGGTATGCGCCGGGATTCCGATCACGCGCGCTTCGAGCGATCCGATCTTGAACCGGTCGCCGTCTTCGACCGGATCGGTGAGCGCCGGAATCCGTCCGCCTTCGGCGCGCGCGCCGTAGATTCTGAGTCTGCGAACCTTGCTCGCGATATCCCCGTTTCCGCCGCTGTGATCCGGATGCCAATGGGTCGTCAGGACGGCGACGAGCTTCAGTCCGAGCCGCTCGACGGCGGCGATAACCTTGTCCGGCTCGGCGCAATCGACGACTGCGCACTCCTTTGAGGCATCGTCGGAAACGAGATATGCGAAATTGTCGGAGAGCTGGGGAACAACAGTGATTGCCATTGCGAGTTCTCCGTCGCGAAGATTTTTCGTTTCGCGCGCTTACATTCCGACTACATTGTATCCAACGTCGACGTAGATCGTCTGCCCGGTTACCCCGCTCGACAGATCGCTGAGCATCGCGGCCGCCATCGTTCCGACCTCCTCGGGTTTGACGGCGCGGCGCAGTGGCGAGCGCTGCTCGACTTCGTGAGCCATCGCGTGAAAATCGCGAATCGCCGATGACGCGAGGGTCCGAGCCGGTCCGGCGCTGATCGCATTGACGCGGATATTCTTGGACCCCAGATCGAGCGCAAGGTAGCGCACGGACGCTTCCAGAGCCGCTTTGGCGACGCCCATCACGTTGTAGTTGGGGATCGCACGCACAGCGCCGAGATAGCTTAGCGTCACGATCGATCCGCCGCCGCGCGCTTCCATCAGCGGCTCGACCGCGCGCGCGAGCGCGACAAGCGAGTATGCGCTGATCTCGAGCGCTTTGCCGAAGTTTGCGCGCGAGACATTCAGGAAGCGGTCGCGCAGGTCTTCGCGCTCGGCGAAGGCGACCGCGTGGACCAGCATGTCGAGCCCGCCCCATTTTTCGCGCAGCTTCGCGCAAATCGATTCGATTTGTCTGTCGTCGCCGACATCCAACTCGCCGATCAACGTGGCGCCGCACTGCTCCGCGAGCGGGCGCACGCGTTTTTCGAGCACTTCGCCCTGATAGGTCAGCGCAACCTCCGCGCCCTGCGCGCGGAGCGCCTGGGTGATGAACCATGCAAGGCTGCGATCGTTGGCGACGCCGACCACCAGCGCGCGTTTTCCGTCAGCAATTCCCATCGTCAGTGTGTCCTCGGCCAGAGTTCAGGTTATCGCGCGACGAACTCCGTCGCGAACGGCGAACGCGAAATCAGATCTCCAGTTTCATGCCGTCGAAGGCGACTTCCATGTCGATATCCGGTGCGCGCTCAATCACCTCGCGTCCGATGTGCGTGAGTATCATGCGTCCGACGTTGAAACGATCGCGATTGCGGCGAAGCTCGGGGTAATTGATATGAAACTGGAACTGGCTCGACTCGTAGTAAGTGCATTCGCAAATCATCAGATTTGCGCCCGCGCTGAAATCGAGGAGTTCCTCATTCCATCCCGTATCTCCGGAAAAAACGACTTTCGCACTGCCGAGATCGAGTTTGACGGAGAGCGAAACATCAGGATTCGTATGCGGACTGCGAATCGCGCTCACGCGTGCGCCCGCGATACGTTGGATTTCGCCCGGTCGAAGCGTCACGAATTTGAGTTTGCGCTTGATTTGCGCGAGATCGAAACCGGGATACATCGTGCGCATCAGCACCCAGGTTCGCTGCTCAAGTCGCGGAGGCCCGGCGATCACCAGCTGATGCTTGAGCGGTCGCTCGTACATGAACTCCAGGAACAGAAACGGCAGCCCGGCAAAATGATCGCCGTGCAGATGACTGATCACGATGACGTCGAGGCTGTCGGCGTGGATTCGATGCGTTTTCAGCGTCGCCAGGATCGCAGGCCCGGCTTCGAGCAGGAAGCGCTTTCGTCCGGTATCGATCAGGTAGCCGGATTGATGCCGTCCGCCGCTGCAAAATGCATCGCCGGTTCCAAGAATAGTTACGTGAACGGGACTGCTGTTTGAGGAATTCGGTTTCGGCGCTTTCAAGGCGGTCCTCATGCTATTATCGCCCGTCGGCATGCGCAAACTTCAAAGCGGTAAAATCACGCAGCCGAAAATCTGCGATATCCTTGTGAATCGGCCACGCGTGATTCCGGCGCGTGCAGCGATTCTGATTGCGATCGCCATACTTTTCGCGAACGGATGCTCTCAGCCAGCGCCGAAGCGAGACGTGCCCGAGCGCTTCGCGAGCGCGGAGCAGGTCGAGGAAAATTTCCGCGGGCAAACTTTCATACTCGGCGACAATGCTACGGTTGCGCTGGTGCGTCCTCCGGACTGGCCGAAAGATCGTTCGATGAAGCTGCCGTTCTGGTTCGGCATCAACGTGATGGTGCCGGGCGCGCTGATGCCGAAAGAGGGCGACTACTATGTCATCAGCGAAGCGAAGCTCGTCAAACCGCTGGACACGCCCGGAGAGTGGATGATCGAGGCGGGCAGCTCGCTCATCAAGCGCGAGACGGTCTTTGTTACAACGAAAACGAAATACATCGGCGACGGCAAGATTCTTCCGACAATTGTACAATTCGTCGGGATGAGGACCTTCAAGACCAAGGACGGCGCCGACGTTCAGGTGCCGATTCTGCGCGAGGTGTCCTTGCCGGCGAAGTGGACACTCGGAGGGCGCACGCCCGCAACGTACGCGCGGTATCGAGTCGAATGACACGCGCGGCACGAATCGTTTTTGCGCTCCTGACGATCGCGACCGTCGCGGGATGCTCGCCCGAGAAGGCGATGGATTTCGGCGTTTCCGACAAGGAAGTTACCGCGCCTCCCGAGGACGCTCTCAGTCGCCAGATCATGCTGGACTTCGACGGAAAGTCCTTCATCCTCGGGAACAACGATCGTCAGGCCGACGTCAGGATGAAAGATTGGGCGCCCGCACGGCGCATACTGATTCCATTCTGGCTCGGCGTGAACCCGCTCTACCCGAATTTTCTGCGTCCCACCGTGGGCCACATATATGTGATGAGCGAGTCGGTGCTGGTTCGACCGATCGGCGCGGACAATTACCTGATGCGCGCGGGATCGAAGTTGTTCAAGACCGACGCAGTTTTCGAATCGACGCATACGCGGTACGTCGATACCGGCAAGATGCTGCCGACAATCGTGCGATTCGTCGGCACGCGCGTAATCACTGTTCCCAAGGATGCGCCCGCGACGGGAACCGTCACCGAGCGCGTCCCGGTGCTGAAGGAAGTATCGCTGCCGATGCAGATCGACGAGCCGCTGGCGGGTTACGCAAAATTCGAGGTCAATCCGAAATCGCCTTCGTGACTCCACGCGTCACGGCGATCCGGTCGCGACAACCTGGCAGATTGCATCCGAGTATGATTCGGCACACGCTGCGATACTCATCGTCTCCGTTGCGCGGCGGGCGGCGATGCCGAGTCGCTGCCTGAGATCCGGATCGCGAATCAGCGCCAGCGTTTTCTCCACTAGATCGAAACAGTCGCCGACCTTGTACAGCATCCCGGTGCGGCCGTCCGCGATCATTTCGCGGGACCCGGGGATATTGCTGGCCAAAAGCGCGCGTCCGCACGCGAGCGCCTCCAGGCACATCAGCGAATATCCCTCGCGGCCGGATGAAGACAACACGATATCCGCGAGATTGATGCAGCGATCGATTTCGCGATGCTCAACCGCGCCGAGGAAGCGAAAACTCGAGGCGATGCCCCTATCCGAGCAGAACTTCTCGAGCGCGCCGCGCTCATTACCGTCACCGCACACCAGGTAGATTGTGCGCGGCTCCTGTTCAAGCACGCGCAACGCCGACTCGACCACGTCGAACGGACGCTTCGCAGCCGAAAGATCGGAGATGTGCGCCACGATCGCCTGATCCGGCGCGATGCGAAGCTGTTCCAATAGATGCTGGTCCTTTTGCTGCGGTCGGAAACTCGCCGGATCCACGACATTTGTGATCGTCCGCACACGCGCGATTCCGAAGCGTGCAAGCGTCACGGCAAGATGGCGGGCGACAGTAATAACGAGATCGCTCCTGCCCATCTGCTCGACCAAGCCATTGCGGAAATTCGCCGGGAAGTCTTCCTCTACGAACGAGGCGCTGGGAACGCCTTGGGCGATGATTATCGACGGCAGTCCGTATTCTTGAGCGGTGCCGCCGAACTGAAGCGCGAGACTCTCGCGTGCCATCACAACGATGTCGGGGCGCTCTTCGCGCACGATCTTCTCGAACAGCCGCCTGGCGCGAGCATATTGCCCCGCTCGGAAAGGAGTTGACGCGAGAAGCTGGCCGTTGCGAAATTCGAGAGCGAAGGCGTCGACCGTCAGATTTGGTATGTTCCAGGCGATCGCAGTGCGATTGACATTCCCCTCTGCCAGCGGAGCTTCTGCCAGAATCCTGACGCGGTGGCCCATACGGGCGAGCGCCGGGAACAATTGTTCGTTGAAGAGCGAGAGACCAAATTCAAAAGTTCGCTTACCCGCGCTGAAGAACGGCAGCGCGCCGATCGCGAGAATCTTCGGCCGGGTCATTTTGCGGATCGGTATGGTCGCGGGACTTCCGCGAGAATCGGATCGTAAAGCGCCGCGCGCTTATCCCACGAATGCTCGCGCGCCATCATCTCGGCGACGCGTTCGTCTCTCGGCGCATCTTTGACGCGCGATACTGCGTCGGCCATCGCCTCGACGTCGTCGTAATCAACAACCGCGCCGCATCCGGTTTGCTCGATGAGCCCGACATTGGGAACGCCGCGCTCGCATATGACAGGCAGCGCAGTTCGCAAATAGTAATAAATCTTGCTGCTCTCGTTATCTTGAATAGGAGCCTGCGCAAGAACGATTCCGGCGCAGGCGTAACGCTGAAAATCCCACACGTCGTCCGCGTCGATTTCTCCGAGATGTATAACCGCGCGAGGATCAAGCATCTCCGTCGCGCCGGATCCCATCGCGACCAGTCGAATTCCGCGGCGCTCCAGCGCGAAGCCGAGGCGATTCAAGCGATCCTGCCACATGACATTCACTTCTTCCTGATCGATTTTTTTGTAGAGATTTCCCGCGAAAAGCGCCACCGGACCGGTGATGCCCAAAGCGGGATAAGGATTCGGCCCCGGCTCCGGAATCTGCGCATCGACACCCGTTGGCGCCATCAGAATGGGAATCGCGCTACCGTGCTCGCGACGCCACAGCGCCGCGCTGGGTTCGGTGAGGATCGTCACAACGCGGCTTCGCTTGGCGATTTCCCTTTGCGTCTCGAAGAGCAGTTCTCTGGCGCGTCCGAAAAAGTGCACTCCGGGAGTCTGCTCATGGCCGACGACGGAACCGAGCTTGCTGATGATAAACGGATGGTCGCCGCCGCCTTCCGCCACGAGTGATTCGAAACCTTTGTGGAAGGAGGTTTTGATTACGTCGTAACGGTCCCATCGCGCGAATCGAAACGGAACCTCTCTAAGTCGCGGCGCGCGAAACCTCGGCTCCTCGGCAAGATTGGTTATGATATCGACCTGATGGCCGCGGCGCGCGAGAGCCTCCGACATCCGGTAGAAGCGAATCCGCGCCATATTCATCATCTCAAGTCGCGTAGGCTGTTCGCGACGATAGACGCAGGCGATTCGCAGGCCGTCTTGTGCCCCCATCAATGAGACTTTCCTTCGTGAAACTTCGGTGAAGCTTTACAGGCGTAAAAAATTATCAGCGATCGCGCGACGATGCAGCTTTTGCGGCGGATTGAACTCTATTCGATCGCGTCTTCGTCGGACTCGTCCGCAAGCGTGTTAAGCGCGTCGCCCTGAAGTCGAAACGGTTGCCACTGCTCGATGTGCCTGAAGCCGAGACGCCGATAGAATCCGCGCGCCGGATTCCAATCGAGCACCGACAAATCGATTCGCTCGCATCCGCGCGACCTCGCGATCCTTGCGACCGCCGCCATCAGCCGCCGCCCGACCGAATGCTTGCGCACGCTCTCTTCGACGAAAATGTCCTCGACGTAGATTCCCGTCCGCCCCATCCATGTCGAATAGTTGTGAAAGAAAAGTGCAAAGCCGACCGGGACGTCGTCGAGCTCCGCGATCAGCACCTCGAAGCGCGGATTCGTTCCGAAAGTGTCGCGGTGAACGTCATGTTCCGTGATGCGAACGTTCTCGACCGGCTCTTTTTCGAAGCGCGCAAGCTCGCGCACGAAGTGGACTATAAGCTCGGCGTCGTCAGGGACGGCGCGGCGAACTGTCACGCGCGGACTCATACAGCGTCGCCTTCCTCTTGAAGCATCGCGGTGGGCAGAATCTCGGGCGCCAGATCTTCGAGAAATCGGGACACGCGCCCCATCGTGTGACCGAATGCGCGATCAAACATGTAGATTGGATACGTGAGATAAAGCTCGTCTTTCGCACGCGTCGCGGCGACGTACATCAGGCGGCGCTCTTCTTCGAGTTCCTCGGGGTCGATGCTTTGCGGCCCCGGAAATCGTCCATCGGCAGCCCAAATCAGGAATACGACCTTCCATTCGAGGCCCTTGGCGGAATGAATCGTGCTGAGCGTCAGGTATTCGTCGTCGGTATCGCTCGCGAGGACGCCGCCAAGGGAATCGTTCGGAGGCTCGAGCGCCATGTCGGAAAGCATGCTTTCAAGGCTGCGAAATCGCTCGGTGATGTTCTGGAAATGTTCGAGATCGCGTTCGCGTTTCGGATAATCGTCCGGATACGCATCGCGCATGATCGGCAAATAATACTCGATTACCGCCGCGACCTGCTCTGCCGGACGTCGGCCCTCGGCGCGCAGCGCGGCCAGCACGCTTGCGAGGTGGGCGAAATTATCCTGCGATGCGCCGCGCGCGATCGCCAGCGCGCCCGACGCCAGCATCGCCTTCTCCGGCTCTTCGGCGCTCGCCAGCATCTCGACCATCCGCTCGGCAGTGCGATTTCCGACGCCCTTGATGAGCGTCAGAACACGCAGCCATGAAACCGCGTCGCTCGGGTTCGCGATCACGCGCAGATGGGCGAGAACGTCCTTGACGTGCGCCGTCTCGATAAATTTGAATCCGCCGCGCTTGATGAACGGGATATCGCGGCGCTGCAGTTCGAGCTCGAGATCGAACGAGTGAAAGCTCGACCGGAACAGCACCGCGATTTCACCGAGTTCGACCCCGTCTTCGCGAAGCTCGAGGATTCGCTGGGCGACGAATCGCGATTGCATGTGCTCGTCTGCCGCGCGCACCAGGATAGGACGAACCTCGCCCCGACGCTTGGTATAGAGAATCTTGGTGTACTTGTCCGCCGCGCGCGAGATGACCTCGTTGGCCACATCGAGGATTCCCTGCATCGAACGGTAGTTCTCTTCGAGCTTGATGATCTTCGTGCCCTCGAAGAGCTTGGGGAAATCCATGATGTTGCGGAAATTTGCGCCGCGAAATGAATAGATCGACTGCGCGTCGTCGCCCACCGCCATCACGTTGCGATGCGCTGACGCCAGCAATCGCACAATCTCGGCCTGTACCGCATTAGTGTCCTGATACTCGTCGATCATGATGTAGCGATAGGTCGCGGAAAGTCGTTGCCGCACGCTCTCATGATTGCTCAGCAGCTCGACGAGGCGGTCGAGCAGGTCGTCATAGTCGAGCAATCCGCGCTCACGCTTGTAAGATTCGTATTTCTTCGCAAGCGCGATGATTTCTTCGGCATGTTCGAGCAGATGCGGAAAATCAGCTTCGATTTCGTCGGCGAGAGCGCGACGCTTGTTGCGGGCCATGCTGATCGCTTCAGCGAGCGTGCCTTTCTTGGGGAAGCGGCGCTCGCGCGAGCCCAGACCCATCCGGGCCCGGATGAGGTTGAGCACGTCCTCCATGTCGGCGCGATCGAGAATCGTGAAGTTGGGTTTGATGCCGATGGGCTCGCCCCATCTGCGGAGAGCAAGGTTGGCGAACGAATGAAACGTTCCGCCGGCGACAGCGCGCGTGCGCTCTCCCACGAGTTGCTCCGCGCGACGCAGCATCTCCTGCGCCGCGCGACGGGTGAACGTCAGCAGCAGGATCGCGCCGGGCGGGACGCCGCTTTCAATCAGTCGCGCGAGACGGTAGATGAGCGTGCGAGTCTTGCCTGACCCGGCGCCGGCGACGACCAGCAGCGGTCCCTCGCGATGCTTCACCGCTTCCAGTTGGGCCGAATTCAGCAATTCGGCGTACTTGATACGGAAATTCGCCTCGTCGTGGGGCTCCCGCGCCCCCTTAATCAGGATAATTCGCTCGTTCACGTTAGCGCGGATGGATTCTATCACGTCATCGAGGGCTCGGCGCATCGCACGCGCCTCCGTCCTTCCCGAAGCGCCCACTCGACACCGCCCCCGACGCTCCGAATCG